>JABLTR010091357.1_pt1 | contig 22492 bp, 22 predicted proteins | sample 7160071 | NCBI WGS metagenome assembly JABLTR01 (sample SAMN14651230, study PRJNA627086) | human gut metagenome | isolation source: feces | host: Homo sapiens | reverse complement strand
CCGGGCATTCAGGACGCCAACCAAAAATATCTGGATGCGCTGCGCCGGGCACTGGAGCAGGCGGACGGTCTGGACAGGGTCTTTGCCCATCATATCACAAACAAATCTGGCAAGTACATTGTGTTCTGCGCCAACAAGGAGCACATGGACGAGATGGTATCCCATGTGCCGGAGTGGTTCGCCGGGGTCAACCCAGATGTGGTGGTGTACGAAGCCTACTCGGATGACCCGAATACGGACAAGGCGTTTGCGGACTTCAAAACGGACACAAGCGACCGTCTGAAGCTGCTGTTCTGCATCGACATGCTCAACGAGGGCGTCCATGTGGAGGGCATTTCCGGCGTCATTTTGTTCCGTCCAACGATTTCGCCCATCATCTACAAGCAGCAGATTGGGCGTGCCCTGACCGCTGGGGATAATACAACGCCGCTTATCCTAGATGTTGTCAACAATTTCGAGGGCTTGACCAGTATTTCCGGTTTGCAAGGCGAGATGCAGGAGGCGGTCCACCGGCTCTATGCCAACGGTGAGGGCGATAGGATCGTCACCGAGCGATTCGAGGTCATCGAGCAGGTGCATGACTGCCGGGTGCTGTTCGAGCAGCTGCAGGCGAGCCTTTCGTCCGGTTGGGAGCACTACTTCTCCGAGGCAAGCATCTACTATGCGGAACACGGCAACCTGAACGTCCCGAAACTGTACACCACACCCGGCGGTCTGAGCCTTGGGGTGTGGCTGGTGACCCAGCGCCGGGTGCGCGAGGGACAGATCCAAGGCAATCTGACCGAGCAGCAGATCGCACGACTGGACAGCATCGGCATGGTCTGGGGCAACCGGAAGGAAATCGCGTGGCAGCACGGATTTGAGGTTGCAAAGAAATACCACGACACCTACGGAAACCTGATGGTGCCCGGCAAATACAACGACCCAGACGGTTACCCACTGGGACAGTGGATCATCAAGACCCGGCAACAGAAGCTCAATGGCCGTTTGAAGGAAGAACGCATCGCACAGCTTGATGAGATCGGCATGGTGTGGAACATTTTCGATGCCAAGTGGGAAAAAGCTTATGCACTGGCTGCTGCCTACTATGAGGAAAACGGCAACCTGAATATCCCACGTTCCTATGTGACAGCGGCTGGTGAACGGCTGGGGCAATGGGTCGCAAGCCAGCAATGGGCGTACCCGAAAGGAAAACTGACGGATGAACAAGTCGAGCGTCTCAACCGTATCGGGATGTACTGGGGCAACCGCAATGACCGCCAGTGGAACGAAGGATATCAGGAAGCCAAGCGCTACTTTGATGCCCACGGCAACCTGAACGTCCCGGCAGAATATGTGTCACCGGGCGGATATAACCTCGGAAATTGGGTCAAGCGGCAGCGGTACGCACGGCTGAATCCCGAAAAAAGCGGTGCGGTGCTGACGGAGGAACGGATTGCAAAGCTGAATGAGATCGGGATGCGGTGGGAGAAAGCGGATTCGAGGCTGCGCCGGTTGGAGTTGGCACAAGGACCTCATAGGGAAAGCGAAAAACTGAATGTTTCGGCTAACCACAAAACGGGGGAAGATATCGGTTTGTGTAGTTGATAGCGTGATCCAAAGCACTTGCTGCAATTTGGGTCGGAGAAGTTACGTGAGTCGTAAAAAGAAAATCTAAAGGAGTTATTGGAGAGGATTATGTCAAAGATTCAGCATGATGTGATGTTGAGGGTCGTGAAGATCCTGAATGTTCTGATGATCGAGCTGCCGTTTGCGGCTTGCTGGTTCCTGTACTACTCGCACCAGACCTATGCAAATCTGGCATGGGAGGGTAATTTTGCGATTTTAGGCCTGTTTTTTATCCTGTACATTGTACTCGGTAAAATCTACGATGCGTTCTGGATGTCGATGCAGCGGGTCTCAGAGCTTGTGTATGGCCAGATCCTTGGCGCTATGGCAACCGATGGTATTTTGTACATCGTGATCTGCCTGATGTCCGCAAAGCTCTGCAACCTGTTGCCGGGTATTGCGGCAATTGTGGGACAGCTGGTGATGGCTGCGATCTGGGCATCTTGTGCACATAAATGGTACTACAAGACCTTCCCGCCGCAGAAGACCGCGGTGGTCTACGATGTGCGACACGGTATGGAAAAGCTCATCAACGAGTATGGCCTGAGCCAGAAATACGATGTGCAGGTCACCTTGAGCGTGTCGGAGTGCTTGGCAGACCTGAGCATTCTGGACGGCATGGAGACTGTTTTTGTCAGTGGTGTTCACAGCCATGAACGAAACATTATCCTGAAGCACTGCGTAGGGAAGGGTATCAATATGTTCGTCATTCCCCGTGTTGGTGACGTTATCATGAGCGGCGCGTGGCCCATGCATATGTTCCATCTGCCGATGCTGCGTGTTGGTCGTTACATGGCAAGCCCGGAATTCTTGTTCGTTAAGCGCGCGATGGACATTGTGATCTCGCTGGTGGCTCTGGTGATTCTGAGTCCGGTGCTTTTGATTACGGCCATTGCGGTCAAATCCGATGGTGGTCCCGCCTTCTATAAGCAGGTGCGGCTGACCAAAGACGGCAAGCAGTTCGAAATTCTGAAGTTCCGCTCCATGCGCGTGGATGCAGAAAAGGATGGCGTGGCACGTCTTTCCACCGGCGACAAGGATGACCGTATTACAAAGGTCGGTCACATTATCCGCGCCTGCCGTCTGGACGAACTGCCTCAGTTGCTGAACATCCTGAAGGGTGATTTGTCTGTTGTGGGCCCTCGTCCGGAGCGCCCGGAGATCGCCGCACAGTATTGCGAGGAGATGCCGGAGTTTGCGCTGCGCCTGCAGGCAAAGGCGGGTCTGACCGGCTATGCACAGGTGTATGGTAAGTACAACACCACCCCCTACGATAAGTTGCAGATGGATCTGATGTATATTGCCCATCCCAGCCTGATCGAGGATCTGAAAATCATGCTGGCGACCGTAAAAATTTTGTTTATGCCGGAGAGTACTGAAGGCGTGGCAGAGGGTGCGACTACGGCGATGGGGCAGGAGACTGACGTATGATGCAAAATGATTTTGGCCTGATTAGCATCATTATGGCTGCCTACAATGCAGAAAAAACAATAGAGCAGGCGATTAACTCAGTCTTGAGCCAGACCTACACGAATTTTGAACTTCTTGTGGTTAATGATTGCTCGAAGGACAGAACAGTGGAATTGGTCAAGGACATCGTGGCGAAGGACAGTCGTGTCCGCCTTATTTCTAATGTGAAGAACAGTGGCGTATCCTACACACGCAAGCACGGTTTGGAAGAAGCGAAGGGGGATTGGATTGCGATTCTCGATAGTGATGATGCATGGGAACCGGAAAAGCTTGAGAAACAGATTGAGCTTCAAAGGAGAACGAATGCTGATTTGCTTTTTACGGGTTCCGCTTTTATGGACTCGGAGGGGCATCCAATTGATTGGTATCTTCATGCTCCGAAAGAAGTCACTTATCGTCAGTTGCTGAAACAAAATGTATTATCCAATTCCTCTGCGCTGGTGCGTAAAGAATTATATGCAAAGCACTATGCAATCGGTGATGGGATGCACGAGGACTTTGCCATCTGGCTCAGCATCCTGAAAAAAGGAACGAAAGCCTATGGTGTGGATGAGCCGTTGCTTATCTACAGAATTGCAAAGTCATCGAAGTCGGGCAATAAGGTCAAGGCTGCGAAGATGAATTGGAATACATATCGGTATATTGGACTGAACCCGATAGAGGCTACTTATTATGAGGGCTGGTATATGATAAAAAACGTGATTAAATATACGAATCTGAAAATTTCCGGGGGGGGTACAAGATGAGGTAATTTATATTGTTTCGCTTGATATCCTGATTTCCCCTGAGCAACTGCATGAAGAACAACTGGAGGCCGCATAATGGTTTCCAAGTATTCTGTATTAATGTCAGTTTATCACAAAGAAAAACCAGAATATCTGAAGCAGGCAATTGAGAGCATTCAAGCACAGACACTCCAAACGGATGACTTTGTGCTTGTATGTGATGGTCCTTTGAATGATGCACTAGACAAGGTGATTGCTACAAAGCAACAGGAGATGGGGACAACGTTGAACGTTGTTCGTCTCGCAAAGAACGGTGGACTTGGCAAGGCATTGAACGAGGGAATCAAACATTGCAAAAATGAGCTGGTTGCCCGGATGGACAGCGATGACATTGCATATCCCAATCGCTGCGAAAAACAGGTGGCGATATTCAACGTACATCCCGAAGTAAGTGTTTGCTCCGGCATTGTGGAGGAGTTTACTACTGATCCGAACACTATTGATGCTAGACGCGTGCCACCGGAAACGAATGCAGAAATCGTGGAGTTTGCAAAGAAACGCAATCCGTTTAATCACCCCTGTGTGATGTATAAGAAATTCGCAGTTGAGGCAGTTGGTTCCTATCAGGACTTCTATTTGCTGGAGGACTATTACCTTTGGCTCCGGATGCTAATGGCCGGATATCAGGGGTACAACATTCAGGAGTCGCTGCTCCACATGCGGGCAGGCTCGGATATGTATCTGAGACGTGCCGGATGGAAATATGCTAAGACGCAGGCAAAGCTGTTTGAGTACATGAAGGAACAGGGCTTTATTGGAAACGGGCAGTACATTAAGAGTTGCGTAATCCGCAGCGGGTCGGCGCTGGCTCCGAACTGGCTGCGGAAGTTTATGTTTGAGAAAGTGCTGAGGAAGTAAATGGCTGTGGAGTCAGGAAATTTGAGGAGAGATTTGATGAGCAAAGAGAGTGTTTTATATAAGAATAGAAAAGGAGATAGACTCATATCGGCAATACTGTATTTGCTGACACCCTTTGCGTTTATGGCTAATCCTCTGCTGTTTGTTGTATGTGTTACTGCTCAACTCGTTTTGCAAACGCTTCACGGCTACCGTTTTTCCGAACTGTTTGTGGTTTTGCTTCTTAATGGATTTGTCTATTCAAGTGTTTCGTTTGCTGGTTTGCGATTTTATGATTGGATAATTATTTTCTCATTTGCATATGTTTTTATAAATAAAAGAGGTCATATCGCGATTCCGGTTAGATTACTAATCTTTATTACATCAGTCTTTCTGGTTTTTCTTTTTCATGGGATGAAGACCAATGAAATCCTGGAAGTTGTACGATACTTTGTTTCAATACTTTTGATTGTTGTAGTCCTAAACACAAAACCCGATATGAATTTGATTTCGGAATCAATAATTCGAATATGCAAAGTGATGTTGTACAATGCAATAATTGTATTTGCCATGATACAACTTGGAAGGGTTCATAACTATATGAGCTCCTTTATCTCCACCAATGTCTATATTTATTCTGACGAAGTACGTCTTAATGGATTCTTTAGCGACCCAAATAAATATATGACATTTTGCCTTGCGCTGCTTTTTATAATAGATGTATTTGTAGAGAATCCAACATACAAAAGAAACGGAATTTTAATTCTGAGTATAGCAACTGTGTTATCAATGTCTAGAACCGCATTATTGTGTTTAGGACTTTATTTCTTTGTTAAGCTCTTATTGAAATTGAAAGAAAAATCTCCTGTGCTTTTTGGGTGCTGTATTATTACATTTAGCGTTGTCTGCATCCTACTGTTGGCGACCCCGGATATAATTAATAGCATTATAAATGAACTGTATACTCTTGCCGCACGGGTTCTTGGTCGAGAGCACACACTCGAAATCAATGCCACGATGAAGGATGACAATAGAGTTTATGTTTGGGGAAAAGCAATACAATTTATCAGTCAAAAGCCATTTTGGGGAAATGGATGGCTTGCATATCAATCGTTACTGCCATATCCGACACACAATACTATTGTTTCTCTATTGCTTGACGGAGGGGCTTTTGTGTTAACGGCATATCTTTATACTTTTTGGCCGTTATTTTCAAATAAGCGATTTGGTGCGACAATATCATGCGTAATACTTCCAATGTTATTGTTGGACCTTGGTAATTATAGAGTGCTGTTTTTACTGCTTGCACTGATTATGCTACCCTCAAAAGGAAAAGCTATGCAATGAGGTGATAAAACAATGAAGAAAAAAACATTGGTTGTACTAACAAAAAAGTGGGGGAGAAACTATACAGGTGCTACGCTGGCTACGCAATACTTTGTAGATAGATGGGCCTCTCGATTTGACAGAGTTGTAGTCTTTACATTAGAAATAGGAAACTATGATAATACGAAGCGGAATATTTCCGTTCTGAAATGCAAGAGTGAGAAGGAGCTTCTACTTGCACTAAAAGAAGAAGAGAATCGATGCGATAGCAGTATTGTGGGCTATTCGGATGATCATCTTGGCTATTTGTTAAAAAAAGCAAATATTCCGTATATTCACACATATCATGGAAATTGGCCTGATGCCCGCTGGGTGAATGCGGAATTTTTTATTAAAAGCTTTTATTTTATGCCACTGTATAAAAGAACAATCAGAAACGCGGAGGCAGTGGCTAATGTCTCCATATATATGGAGAACTTCACAAAAAGATATAACAGCAAATCTATCCTTATACGGAACGGAATGGATTTTAAGCCGTGTGAGGCTGACAGATGTTATCCAAAAACATATGTGATGGTCGGTAATATAGATACAAGAAAATACAAAAACGCCATCAGACTTGCTAAGTATATCTATGATATTGATCCACAAGTGCGAATTAACATATACGGGAAGGCTATAGATAAGAGCGTTGCTAAGCGACTGGAAAAGATGCCAAACGTTCGTCTTATGGGGCAGCATAGTATAATTCCATACGGCTCCTATTGTGGATTAATCAATGTGTCCGAAATCGAGAATCTTTCAATTTCTGTTTGTGAAGCTATTAAATCTGACATTCCTGTATTCTGCTTTAATATTGGTGGGCTTCCAGAAGTTGTGAAAAAGGATGAAACTGGCTATACCTTCCCTAAAAGGGATTACAAGCGAATGGCACAAAAACTTGTTGACTATGCGTGTGACGAAAATAAGATGAGAGTTGATAAGAGTGTGTTGGATCCATTTGATTGGAACGTTGCTGCGAAAAAATATATGACACTGCTTGAAGAAATCATGAAGGATACGACGAAATGAAAATTGCAATATTAGGCCCAGTAACAACAAAGACCTATTTTGGCGGAGTTGCGGTATTTGATGAGGAACTTGCTGCTGGCTTTAAGCATAACAAATGGGAAGTTGTACTTATTACAAATCAAAAAAACGCTGATTCAGAAAAAAATGGTGTACCAATTCGGATAATAAATGCTATCTCTGCAAGAAAAATCATTAAAGAAGAAAGCCCAGATATAATTTTGGCATCGTTGCAATATGCAAAGTATTGGAGATTTTGTAAGGAAAATGCCATCAGAATTTACTTTTTACACGGTTTCTTTAATCGAAGCTATTATGGAAAATTAAAATCTGAGGTGGCATCTCTTTATCAGCGATTAATTGCCAAACAATCTCATTACGTATTTGCAAATAGCTATTTCACTAAAATGGTAAATGACCAATTTTTTGGGATTCAAACAAATGAAGTTTTTCATCTCGGAGTAACATCGGAGTATTATAGCGCTATTTTAAACACCGAGGTACCCAAAGAAAAAGGTGCGATTCTATATACAGGTCGGCTCGTATCAGCAAAAGGTATTGGAAATCTGCTCGGGGCGATGAAAGTTCTCAAAGATGGGGGTATGCCGTATAAAGCCTATATAGCCGGAGATGGACCAGACAAAGAAAAATTAGAAAAGTATGTTGCCAAAAATAACTTGGATGTACATTTTCTTGGACGTGTTTCGCAGAAGGATTTAGTGACTTACTACTCAAAGGCGGAGATATTTGTGTCGCTGAATCCGAGTGAACCATTTGGTATTGTTTTCCCGGAGGCTCTATTAGCAAGATGCAAAATTGTATGCCCGTGTACAGGCGGTCAGGTTGAATATCTAATGGATTACAAAGATACTGTTGCATTCGTTGATGAAGCCTCTCCAGATGCAGTAGCGAATGGTATCGAGAGATTAGGGAAATCTCCAGTCGCAGCAGAGTTGAGTGATAAGTATACACAGACTTTCCGTTATGATACTGTTGCAAAAGAAATGATTGATTACTTGAATGTGAGAGGCAAAACAAATGGAAGTTAACAATATAGATTCAACCCCCTTTTTTTCCGTTCTGGTTCCAGTGTATAATCAGGAAAAATACCTGCCTGAATGCATAGAGTCTGTTTTAAACCAGACATTTAAAGACTTTGAACTCATTTTGATTGATGATGGCTCGACAGATTCAAGCGGAATACTTTGTGATCAATATGCCCAGGAACATCCGCGTCTTATAACGGTTATCCACCAGAAAAATCAAGGCCCTCTTTTCGCACGACGGGCAGGCATTGGAAACGCAAAGGGAGCATACTATCTGTTTTTAGATGCGGATGATAGCTTTTGTAGCACTGCTATGGAAACACTCTATAATTGCATAAGAGCGCATTCTGTCCAAATGGTGATTTTTAACGCATCATTTCAAGACGATTTTGAAACAAAATCCAATAACTATCCTTTTCCGAGCGACAGCGTATTGGAAGGAGAGAAAAAAAGAGATTTTCTGAATGCATTTTGTGGAACACATATGTTCAATAGCATGTGCCTCAAGTGTGTTCATAAGTCAATAATTGACTCACATGATTGTGATAATGCTATAGAAGTTAGATATGGCGAAGATCTTTTTCAGTCTATTCCACTGGTTGATCGTGCAAGATCAATTTGTGTTATTCAAGTTCCATTGTACTATTATCGTCAACATGCAGAAAGTGCGACACATTGCTACAAGCCAGCACAATTTGAATCATTAAAAATTGTATGCGAAAGATTAATTGTATATAGCCAAAAGTGGGAAGAAAAATATGGAATTCCGTTAAAGGATAAGGCGTGTGAGTATGCTGGAAATGAATGCTACAGAACAGCCAAGAATGTGTTAAAAAGTAATAATGACTTTGACGCAAAACGTAATTATCTTGCTGAGCTAAAAAAAGACGAATTTTATAAAAAATATATCGAAAATATAAGAATGCGCAGCCATCTTAGGATGTATGAAAAGTTTATTCTGTTTTCGGTAAAGTATGATTTATGTATGCTGCAGCTTGTTATAAGCACAGTCTTTTCTTTAGTAAGTGCAAAGAAAATGAAAGGTTAAAAGGAATCCTGATTGTTAAAAATATGCTGGATGAGGTAAAAGATGAAAAAATTAACGCCAGAGGAATGTAAACTCCGTATATTGAATTTGTTAGTTGAATTTGCGGACTACTGTGATACAAATAATTTAAGATATTACCTGCTGGGCGGTACATTGCTGGGGGCAGTAAGGCACAAGGGCTTTATTCCCTGGGATGATGATATTGACGTTTGCATGCCCCGCCCAGATTATGAAAGATTTATTGAATTACAAAGTAAAAATAAAAAGATAGAGTTCCGTTGCATTGAAAATAACACATCTGATCTGCCGTTTATGAAAATCATTGATAAAAAGACTTTTGTAAGGCAGCTTTATACTGCTGAATCGGAAACTTCAAATTTGTGGGTGGACATATTTCCGTTTGATGGATGGGCCTTTGATGAACAGCAGAGTAAAAAAGATATGAAGAAATGGAATCGGTGGCACTGGCTTTCAGTTTACGCACAGGTAAAGATGGGCGAGGGCACTACAAAAGTTCGTGCAATTTTGAAACTGCCAATGGCTCTTGGCGCTCGATTGATTGGCAGAAAAAATATTGCAAGAAGAATGAACGAACTTGCCCAGAAATATGATTATGAGTCAAGCGAGTGGGTCGGCAATTTTGTTTGGGCCTGCTATGGCATACGTGAGAGAGTACCAAAAGAATGGTTCTCGCAGCGCGTGAAGCTGGCGTTTGAAGGACACGAATTTTGGGCACCCAAGGAATGGGATAAATATCTTTCTCAAATCTACGGCGATTATATGACACTTCCACCGGAAGATAAAAGGGTTAATCATAACATGGAAGTTTGGCTGAAGTGAACGGCGGTATTAATGAAAATGAAAAACAAAGTGACTTTGGTCAACATGATCTCAAGTTTGGCTCTACAGATTTGCACGATTATTAGCGGATTTATCATCCCGAAGATTATCTTGTCATACTTCGGCTCTGATACAAATGGCCTGATTTCGTCTTTGAATCAGTTTTTGAGTTATATATCTCTCCTTGAGGGCGGAGTTACCGGTGTCGTAGCCGCAAATTTATACAAGCCGCTTGTCAATGGCGATAATCAAAAACTGTCTGCTGTTGTTGTTACATCGAAGAAGTTCTTCAACAAGGTGGGAGCAATATTTATCGCATATACTTTCTGCCTGGCAATTGTATACCCCCTTGTCTTTAAAATGGATTTTTGGTATGTGTTTTTCCTCACAGTGATTCTTTCAATGAATTTGCTGGTTCAGTATATGTTCTCTATCACATTGAGGACACTTTTGAATGCGGACAAGAAACTATACATTGTTTCGTTTACGCAAATCATAAGTACTATCTTGAACACCATTTTGGCGTATGTTTCCGTTAAAATATACCCAAGTATTCACCTTTTGAAGCTGATTAGTGGTCTGCTCTTTTTTGCCCAACCAGTTATATATGGCCGGTATGTAAGGAAGTATTACACCATTGATTGGTCGGCGGAGGCGGACAATCAGTTGTTGAAAGAACGCTGGAACGGTTTTGCCATCAATCTTGCAGCGTTCATTCATAACAGTACGGACATTTCCATTCTTACCTTTTTTACGAATCTTGCAACGGTTTCCATTTACAACATTTACTCCTTAGTGGCTGTCGGCTTAAAGAGCCTTGTTCAAGCGCTCACATCTGGGATCAGTGCGACCATTGGTCATGCCTATGCTAGAGAGGACTGGGATGAACTGAACCAGAAAATGGATCTCTATGAGTATATCGTTTTTTTATTGGTATCATTTTTATTTACAGTTGGAGCATTGCTCATCACACCATTTGTGATGCTCTATACAAGCGGCATCTATGACGCAGATTATAACCAGCCGCTGTTTGGAATTCTACTGTTGATTTCGGAAGCACTGTACATCGTCAAATACCCGCACCTCAATCTGTCCTACGATGCCAATAAATTCAAAGAGATTACCAAGCCGGCATTTGTGGAAGCTCTCATTAATATCGTTGTATCGGTTGCACTTGTCGGAAAACTTGGATTGGTTGGTATTGCAATCGGTACGACACTTGCAATGATTTATCGAATGGGTTTTCATGTGTACTTTACAAGTACAATCGTCAAAAATCGTCCACAGAAGATTTTTTACAAGAAGCTTGCTTTGTTCGCAAGTGTATCTGTGTTTGGCGTGTTCCTGTGTCACAAAATATTCCCTATTTCTTCCTATACAATTAAGCAATGGTTAATCCATGCAATTGATTATAGTATCATTTTGGGCCTCCTTTATCTGGTGATAAGCCTACTGTTTTTCAAGAAAGAATTGCTGTTTTTTAAAAGCTATTTGAAGAAGTGATGCGGATTTTCTGTTAATCTATTAAAGACAAAAGAAAGGAAAAAAATGAACGTTGCAATTTTGACCGCTGGTGGTATTGGTTCACGCACTCATCAGGATATTCCAAAGCAGTTTCTAAATGTTGATAATAAACCAATCATTATCTATACGTTAGAAGCCTTCCAGCAGCACCCTAATATTGATGAGATTTGTGTTGCTATTTTGGAAGGATGGGATCAAATCCTCTGGGCGTATGCAAAGCAATTTAATATAACGAAACTGAAGTATGTTGTAACAGGTGGTGCCACCGGTCAGGAATCGATTTTCAATGGTTTGAAAGCTATTCGAGAAAATCATAAGGACGACGATGTTGTGATTGTCCATGATGGTAATCGTCCGATGATTAGTCAGGATATTATCACTGATAATCTCGTTAAACAAAAACAATATGGCTCAGCTGTAGCAACAATTCCATGCACTGAGGTTGTTTTTGTTTCTGAAAATAAGATAGATTCGGACAAATCTATTCCACGCGAAAATCTTCAGAGAACGCAGACACCGCATTCTTATAGATTGAGCGATTTGTGGGATGCCCACATGAGGGCAAAAGAACTTGGCATTACGAACACGGCGGCTTCATGTTCGTTGATGGAGGCTCTGGGAAAGAAAACGTATTTTTCTAAGGGCTCAGAGAAAAACCTTAAAATCACGACAGTTGAGGATATTGAGATTTTCAAGGCTCTTTTGAGCGCTAAGAATGAGGAATGGATAAAATGAATAATCTTGAAATGGAAGCGGTGAAACGAGTTGCATCACTACCATATGATTGGAGTAGATTTAATAATAAGGTTCTACTGATTTCTGGGGGCACCGGTTTTATAGGGTCATTCTTGATAGAGGTTTTGCGCTATCGCACAAATTGTTTCGGAAACACAATTAAGGTTGTTTCACTCTCACGAAGAGGAGGAGTGTCCGATGATTATCTTGAGAATTTGGCGGTCGATGTCTGCAATCCGATAGATTATACAGGAGATGTGGATTTTGTTCTTCATCTTGCATCTAACACGCATCCGAAACAGTATGCAGAAGATCCGATCGGAACGATTCTGACCAATATAGATGGATGTAACAACCTGCTGAGACTGGCAGTTGAGAAGAAGGCTCGTTTTTTACTTGCATCGAGTGTTGAAATATACGGTCAGGGCACCGAGAAACCAATGGACGAACACTATTGCGGGTATATAGATTGCAATCAAGCAAGAGCTGGCTATAACGAAGCAAAGCGTACCTGTGAAGCATTGACACAATCTTATCGTCAACGGTTCGGAATTGATGCTGTCATTGTAAGACTTGCAAGAGTTTTTGGCCCAGACAAGAAAAAAGATACAAAAGCAATGAGCCAATTCATGGACAAAGCGGTTTTAGGCGATGAGATAGTGATGAAAAGCTATGGCGAACAACGCTACTCTTATGTTTATATTGCAGATGCAGTAAGTGCTCTAATCAAGATTCTTCTGGATGGAGTAGACGGTGAGGCCTACAATATATCCGCTGATGATGATGGAAGAACGCTTCGAGGATATGCTGAGTATCTTGCGATGCTTTCGAATCAGAAAGTAAAATTTGAAATCGAAGATAACTCAGCAGTGTCGAAGGCTACCTTTGCCATAATGGATACAAATAAACTAAAAGCCTTAGGTTGGATGCCACTCTATACCGTGTGTCAGGGACTAAAGGAAACATATACTATCAAGCAACAAGAAAACGCTAATTAAGTATTTGCAAGAGTTGGTGTAATGAAATGAAAAACGTAATAATGGCAGGTGAAAGAGTAACACGGATTTCCTCTGTTGCAAGTGATATCCCTAAGCCAATGATAAATGACCTTGAAGAGTTCAAAAATCGCAATCAAGCCATTATTGCCAACCGCTATGATAGCTGTCTGGATGACGTACAGGATAAGGTTTATACCCGTGACCTGGTCCGCAGAGACTAATACTTATTGCAGCCATGTGTTCAGCCACATGGCTGTGCTGCTCAAGTGTGCTACCTCTCCGTGGTGAGCAGTAGACAACGGAAGTTGATTAAAGCATATATATATTCGTTAATTCACTCTTTGAATGAGGAAAAAAATATAATGGGAAAGTATTTTGGAACCGATGGCTTCCGTGGTGAAGCTGGCATTGATTTGACCGCTGACCACGCCTACAAGGTGGGTCGTTTTCTGGGCTGGTACTACAACGCCCTGCGTGAGCGTAACGGCAATAACGAACCTGCTCGCATCGTCATCGGTAAGGACACTCGTCGTAGCTCCTATATGTTCGAATATAGTCTGGTGGCCGGTCTGACTGCTTCTGGCGCAGACGCCTACCTGCTCCATGTCACCACCACGCCCTCCGTGGCTTATATTGCCCGTGTGGATGACTTCGATTGCGGTATCATGATCTCTGCCAGCCATAATCCCTACTACGATAACGGCATCAAGCTGATCGACTGCTACGGCGAAAAAATGCCCGAGGAAGCTCTGCTGCTGGTAGAGGACTACATCGACGGCAAACTCCACGTCTTTGATAAGGACTGGCCGGAACTGCCCTTTGCCCACCGTGAGCACATCGGCTGCACGGTGGACTATGTGGCTGGCCGTAACCGCTACATGGGCTATCTGATTTCTCTGGGCATCTATTCCTTCAAGGGCGTGAAGGTCGGTCTGGACTGTGCCAACGGCTCCAGCTGGAACATTGCCAAGTCTGTGTTTGATGCTCTGGGAGCAGATACCTACGTCATCAATGCACAGCCCAACGGTACGAATATCAACAACAATGCAGGTTCCACCCACATCGAGGGCTTGCAGAAGTTCGTGGTAGAAAAGGGACTGGATGTCGGTTTTGCTTTCGATGGCGATGCTGATCGTTGCCTGTGTGTGGATGAAAAGGGCAATGTCATCACTGGCGACCATATTCTGTACATCTACGGCTGCTACATGAAGGAGCGTGGCAAGCTGCTGACCAATACCGTCGTTACCACGGTCATGTCCAATTTCGGTCTGTACAAGGCCTTTGATGAGCAGGGCATTGGTTACGCTAAGACCGCAGTGGGTGACAAGTACGTCTATGAGTACATGGCAAAAAATGGCTGCCGTATCGGTGGTGAGCAGAGCGGTCATATCATTTTCTCCAAGTACGCCAGCACTGGTGATGGCATCCTGACCAGCCTGAAGATGATGGAAGTCATGCTGGCAAAGAAGGTTCCCATGAGCAAGCTGGCTGAACCCCTGAAGATTTACCCGCAGGTTCTGGAGAACGTCCGTGTGACTGATAAAAAGGCTGCACAGAACGACCCGGCAGTACAGGAGGCAGTCAAAGCTGTAGCAGAAGCACTGGGCGATACCGGCCGTATCCTTGTCCGTGAGTCCGGCACCGAGCCTGTCGTGCGTGTGATGGTGGAAGCCGCTGACCACGACACCTGCCAGAAGTACGTGTCTCAGGTCGTGGATGTCATCAAAGCCAAAGGATACGCGGTCTGAACGCAACCTTGATGTAGCATACAGGTTGATGTATATTTCACCTGTGCCATTGAAAACTTGGTTTCAAAGGGCTATATTTGAACCGTGGGAAATTTCTCACGGTTTTGCCGTTCGAAACTTTGCACACCTCTACGTGGTGAGCGGTAGGCAACACAAGTGATTGTGGCTAAGGATGCAAAGGAATAGTAAAAAAATAAAGATGATACTATGGAAGAGAATATAAATTCGAGCAATAAAGAGAAAATGCATAAGTCCAAGACAAAACCGGCCATTGGATGGTTTTTGCTAGGCACAGCGATTTTGTTCATAGGAGTGGCGTTGCTGGTACATATTTTTTCTCCGAAAATTGATTCGCTGATAACAGCAGATGGAATGCTGTCATATGTTATTTCGTGTATATCATCAGCGGCTACAGTTGGATTGGCTTATGTTGCGTATCGGCAAACAGAGCGAGCTAATTCCATGGCAGAAATGATGACCGAACAGTCAAATTTAATAGCAAGACAGGCAAATGAACTGACAGAAAAGTCGGATAAGACAGCCCAAAAGGCAAACGAACTGTCCCAACAGGCCAATGCATTATCTGAACGAGTGACTCTGTTGGAAGAAAGCCGATATAAAATGGAAGTTAGACCATTCGTTCTTGTTACTAATTGGGAGGTGAAAACGGGCAGACCGGATGGAGATAATATAATATCCTATCAAATGGCTGACTGTGATGCAAATGACACAGTTTCAATTGTTCTTGAGTTGACAAATACAACACAGTGCTTTGAGATAGTGCAGTACAAAGAGGCTGAAACAGCATCGGAAAATGATAAGACACCTACAAAATGGGGACTCTCTGTGGTAAACAGAAATAGTATTTCGATAGGTATTCCATCGGGTGAGAGTCGAAAAGTCTGCTTCTATGCCAATAAAAAGTTCTTTGCAAAAACAGAGGGACATGACATTGACGTCCAATTTATATTGATAAATAGATTTGGAGATCGATTTAACGAGAGTATGAAATTGTGTGTTATGAAGTTGAATTGGGAAAGAGGAGATTGTATGATTTTTCCTCAAAACTATAAAGTACAGGAATATGCAAAAGACCATAAAACATTGTTAGAGTAGATTCTTTTCGCTCGAATAAATAGCTGCGTGGATAACTAATGTAAAAGAGCTGAATATATAGACTCAGATTAGTCTGATAAATATTCAAAATTCGGTCAGTGAATCTGTTTTCTGAGAGAATATTACCATCCTATTCCCGTAGTACTATACTAACCTAAAATCATACATAATCCTATCGGTATCATTATCCATATGCCCCATCCCGAGGGTGGCAAGAACAGTGCCACTACTTCTGCTGTCATCCGGTATGACGGCAGATGAGATTCTCGAAAGGCTGAAATAAAGTAATATGCCGTGTGGACTGTGAATTCCAGAAGTTCACACGGCGTATTTTTGAGCACGATATATAGTTTATGACGGAAATAAAAATGGAGTGTGAGCAAAATGAACTTACAATGTATGGGAATTGCGATGAAGAAAATATGCGTAAATAGAAGGCGAATTTTAATAATCCTGTTGATTTTAAGTATTGGAATATTGACACTGCTGGGAATAAGTAAATACTCTTTTCAGAAAGCCTGCCTGAGAAGAGAAATTCGATGGCCAGATTTAGGAATTGCTGATGACTGGCAGTATGAAATTCTTACAGAAGCATATAAAATAAAAAATGAGCCAAATAGAAAAATTACAATTACGGCATCTGATGGAGTACAATTAGTTGGTCACTATTATGAAAGAAAGAAAAATGCGCCAGTCATAATCTTTTTTCATGGGTTTTGGAGTGATTGTTATACGAATAGTGTGCCAATCTATAGAATAACAGAAGAAAAAGAATGGAATCTTCTGTTGGTGAACTTACGAGCGCACAATGAAAGTGGAGGTGACGTTTCAACACTTGGCGTTTTAGAAAGATACGACTGTCGTGATTGGGCAAATTGGGTGGATTTTGAATTCGGAGAACAGGTACCTATATTCCTTATGGGAATTTCCATGGGAGGAGCGGTAGCAGTGATGAGTAGTGATTTAGAATTGCCGGAATCAGTTTGTGGAATTATTGATGATGCTGGGTTTACATCACCATTAGAAATGATAAAAATAGGCAGTAAAGAGAAGCTTCGTTTTGAATTATTGACAGATTTATTCGCTCGGATAGTGAATGCAGGAACAAAAATTTGGGGCGGATTTGACTTGAAAGAAGCAAACGCATGTGCCGCAGTGTCTAAGACAAGTGTGCCAGTTCTAATTATTCATGGAGACAAGGATAAGAAAGCACCGGTATCTATGGCGTATAAAATTTACAATAGTTGCAAAAGTGAAAGAGAGTTGTACATAGTTTCTGGGGCAGAGCATACTGGATGCTATAGAACAGATCCTGAAAAATACAAAATGATTGTTTCTGAATTTATTGAAAAACATATTCCACAATGAAGAAAGAATAATTTATGTTTTTAGAATAATAAAAAAACATCTGAAGAATACGACGGTGGATTCTTATATTCGGTTTGTCAGATAATAAACTATCAACGGGGGAGGTGTCCAGCTATGAATGACTTGTTTTTACATGATTCTCTGGATACATCCCCTGTTGTTTTTTCAGACCGCATTCTCTACACCCCGACGTCTTTTGCGAAGACTGCCCTTTTATACTTGCAGGAGATCGGGAGTTTGCAGGCAAAGAAGCCGCATACTTCCTCGCGTACTCAGTGGAACAGACAGTGAATGAGCTTGCAGAGGCTGGAATTGAATGTGAGCCGATCCGTGTGGATGGTTATACTGGCAAAAAGATGACCTTCTTCCACGATCCGGATGGCCTGCCGCTGGAGCTGCATGAATAATCATGGGAGAGATAAGAGCATATAAACCCCGGAAGCCTGGCGGCGGTCGAAAGAAATTGAAGCCTGAGTATAATGCCGGGAAAAATCTGAAAGAGCTGATGGACGCTGCCGCAATACTTTATAAGGATGAAATGACCATGCAAGCCATCGCAGACGCTTTGTCCCTCAACCCTATCAAGGTTCGGAAGCTGCTCATCACAGCCGGGGTCTACGAGTCGGACACGGCAAAGCTCGTCCAGCAGACCTTTAATGCCTTCAGAGAAACACAAAGCTATTCTGCTGCTGTTACCTCCACTATGTCGGCTTTGCAGCTGTCCCGCCCCTCTGTGACCTCTTATCTGCCGTATGAGAAAGGCGTGTACTTCCCGGAGGAAGCTGAAGCGGCGAATATTAGTGCCGGGGCAGAGCGGCAGCGACACTACCGAGCTGTGCTTGCGCTGAGAAAGGATCCCTGCGAAGAAAACCTCTGGAAGTGTGTGGTGGCTTTTCGGGGATACAAGTTCAAGACGATGTCCGGCTTGCCTTTTACATATACGCTGAAGAAGGGCAGGGAAGATGAATTCACCAAGGAACTGTGGATCGACCGCAGAGAGGACAGCAAGAGCCTTGCTTGGAGTTCTGTGCTGCTGGCGTATCACAATATCGGTAAAATTGGAGAGGTAGTGGACAGACCTAAGGCGCTGGGAGATATCCGGGGTGTGTCGTATATCTATGGTCTGTTCTACCGATTTGGCCTGATCGACGTGCCAGACGAGGTTAAAGAGAAGATGGCGAAGCGATAAGAAAACGAGACATATTTTGTTTTAAGATGGAATGTGATATAATAAAACTGGCGGTTTACCGTACTACATGAAAAGGGCAGGTGAATGTGCAAATGTACATCATTTGTCAAGATTCAACACTTTCATCAGCTATCGAGGCAGTTGCTAAAGCAGTCAGCCTATTATGTTTGAAGCAAGAAAAGAACAGAATCAATAAGAGGATTCAGTCATTGCTTCATATTGCTGATGATCTGGCACCGGATTCTGTGGAGTATCGGTGCGTTTATGAAAGAATTCTCGAATTGGAAAGGATGCGAGAACTGATCAGACGCATTAGAAAGGCTAAGTGTGCACAGATTTATGCGCAATTGCATATGCTATGGGTTAATAGAGCCCAAAAGGCCAGTCGCGCGACTGCGGGTTTGACTACTGATCCAATGAGCATCGCAATGCCCATTCCTCCCACGTTTGAGGCTACCTTGAGTAGTTTCGGACGTGGGAGGGATTTGGATGCCCTCGCATGCTGAAAAAAATCAAACAGAAATCGAAAACTACTATCATATTATAGACCCGGAGGGAAGGCTGTCTGAGAATGAGAGGGCTAAAGAAGAAAACAAGGTGTTAGCGAATATGCCTGCTTGCTTCCCGGAAGCACTACGATATGTGATGACACGCTTCGGATTTACGCAAGAGGCGCTGGCCTTTGCATCAAAGGTATCAGAGTCAACGATTGGTCGCTACAGAAATGGAAAGGTTGAAAGTTTTTCTGAGAAAAACGTGGTTGCACTATGCGTTGCTATGCACCTTCCTCCATGGCTTTCGTTTGCGCTCATAGCAAAAGCGGGTTTTAGCTTGGCTGCGACCAAAGAACAGCTAGCACATTTGATGATTCTTAACTGTATGTATATGAGGTCAATTGATGAGGTGAACGAGTACTTAAGGGAAAGAGGAAATGCTTCACTGTCCCGAGAGACGGCACAGGATTGTCGAGCTTCTTGAGATTCTGAACCTAAAATGATGAGCCGTGTGTTCAACTCCCTGCCGGAGAAGGATACACGGCTCATTTGCACTGTTTGAGGATAAGGACAGGAAAAGGCAGATGCGAATCTGCACACTTGGCTCATCAGGAGACCGTGTGAGCCAGCTTAAAATTGAATTGCTGCCTGTTTGGTTTGGTACTGCTCGAATGGGTAGTAAGCCGGGGTGGATTTCAAAAAATCTGAAATTATTTCGGATTTTAGGAGTTTATTCCGGCTCTTTTGCGTTTATAGGATCGGAATTGGCAGATTACACAATTTTCTGACTTATTTCTCGTCGCTTCGATGAAAAGCGGCTGCTCCTATTTACAAATAGAGTTTTGGCTGCTATATTATAAATGTAATAATAGCCTGAAAAGCTCTATTGAAAAGATAATAATTTGTAACGTGGAGGTGTATTACCAGACAAACATAGTCATGTTGTTCAGTTAAAAAAATCCTTCTGAATGACGTCTCAGCAAGAGACATTACATAGGTTTTTAGTAGAGTGCCGCGATTGTTGGAGGCAGTCAGCGCACAATTATTGAGGAGTTATAACTAAACGGTCCTTAATTCAATACTAAAACACTACTGTAAGGTTGAAGTGCGTCTACTTGCTGATAAGACTATAAAATGTCTGGCTAATACACGTCCGGTCAATGAGTACGGAAACGGAAATACATAAGACCGGAGTAAATTTAGAAACAAGTAATGCGTAAGCAACTTGAAATCTGAATTTGCTCCGGTCTTTTTTTATTAAAATTTTCAGCGAAGGAGGTGAACCGAGGTGGCATCCGCTGTACATAAGAATACCGAGACCAAAGCGGCATCCGTCAATGTCAACTCGGTTTGCCGCCAGAATACTGCTGAGCAAGGGATGGCTGCGCCAGATGAGTTTATGGCAGAGGTTCAGTGGTCCATGGCAATACGGAAGATGATTGCAAAACTTGAGTTCGGAGACGCTCTAAAGCTGCTGATGAACGACCGGGATATGTCTGTAGAGAATATGGAGTCTGAGTCCGGACTCTCTGTGTCCACAGTGAAGCGGCTTCGTGCGGGTCAGGAGGCAAGCGCGGAACAAGTCGTTGCCATTTCGGTGGCATTGCGGCTTCCGCCAATGGTCAGCAGTGATTTATTGAGAATGTGTGGAATCACACTGGACTTTAACAATCAAAGGAATACGGTCTATCAGATGATTCTGACGGGCCATTACAAAGACGGTATCGAGAAAGTCAACGTCTATCTTGCAGCTTGTGGATGCGCCCCACTCAAAACTGCCTGCTAAGGTACCTACAACAGAATATCCATGAGGCGATTAGACCATAAAACGGTCTGGTCGCCTCTTTTTTTGAAATTTTTTCTGAGGGTAGGGCTCAAGAAGTGAGCCCTAAACGGTAATAAAACGGCGCAGTAAGGCTGCATAAGAGCATCTGACATGACGGTATTTTTTATAAAAGTACGAAATAACGATGCTTTATGTGCTGCTTTTTAGAGCTCATCTGATGAACTGGTGATTTGAGGTGTTCTCGGTTATCATGTAGTCAGTTCAAGGGACGACCCCCCAAAAAGGCAAGTTCTAAGAACAAAAAATAATATCGTAAGCCCGATTCTAGAGAGGGTTAAGGATACCATAACGGAGTTTTACCAGCCGGCAGACGCTGTCTGCTGCGGTAGAACGACCGGTCTATGGGTGTACCTCCCATCTCTGGAATCGGGCCTTTTTGCGTTTTGCAGGCTGGTTCAGTGCGCGGCGTGAACCCCTATCCAGTCTCCGTCATCGGTATCCTTCCCCTCCCTGAGTCCGGGGGAAAGGACACGAAAATGACTGACGTGATGAACTGCGTGGACAAGCTGCTGGAGAAGATCACCGGCTACAAGCAGCGCATGGCTGTGAACCCCTGCGGTGATTATCGTTAGCCTTCCAAATTTTCGACTTTTTACGATTTATCGAAAATTTGGAGGTTACACATGAGTTTCAATAATGGTAATGAACGTCGCAAGCTGAACGCAAAGTGGGAACAACTCCGTGTGCAGTACCGCGAAGCCGGAATGAGCGAAGGGGCAATTCAGGCTATGTATGAGTTTGACTTGAGCGTTCTTAACAGTGAACGCGCCTATGCTGCCAACACGGTGGCAGTCTGTGATGGCGTTGATGACGTTGACGCAAGGAAAGCAGCTGATCTTAAGCAATATGAGGCTGCAATCACGGTAACGGATACCTACCACGAAACCAAGAGTTGCTTCTCATGGATCGGCGAAATCGAGAATGAGCGGTTGCTGGCTGCTCTTGAAAGCTTATCTGAAAATGACCTCAAGCTTTTGACCCTTTATGTTTACGAGGGTTACACAGAGAGCGAGATTTCTAAAGTTTTTAGCATTTCACAGCCTGCAATTCATAAGAGAATCGAGAAAATCACTATGTTTTTGAAGAAGTTTTGATTTTTGGTTATAATTTGACCCTTCTCGATGGCTCGTAAGTGAAGGGACAATTTCCCAAGCGGCACTCACCGCAGGGCAAAACGTCCGACCTCAGGGACCTTGAAAACTGAATAGTTCCGTCATCTGGTACTCCGATAATGATACTTCCGTAACTCGCGGCCCGGTCACAAAGCAGACGGGGTGGCTGAAATGCCAATGAAGCGGTACAAGTCCGCTGCCAGATGTTTATGCCCCACTCGCAGGGGGCCGAGGGCGAATATGCGAGACCTTTAATCATATTGATCCGGGAACTGCCGGGTACGTGCCGCGCATCCGGCAGTTCCCATTTTTTACGTATCCCAATTTATTCTTT
>JABLTR010033628.1_pt1 | contig 22589 bp, 21 predicted proteins | sample 7160071 | NCBI WGS metagenome assembly JABLTR01 (sample SAMN14651230, study PRJNA627086) | human gut metagenome | isolation source: feces | host: Homo sapiens | reverse complement strand
TTCCTTCTGTGTCATCGGCATTGCTTTGCTGTGCATGAACCTGGCAAAGAGACTGCGGTCTCTTTTGCGCCAATTTTTGCAATTCTGGTTTCTTCCCGCTCCCAGCCTTGTTTTCGCATTTTAGGGGGCTTACGGAGTGGACTCTAAGTAAATCCTGCTTTTCAGTATCTGGTAAAAGATTAAGCTGAGCTTTAAGCACTTTTATTCTTTCACGGATATTGTTAGACTCCTGCAAATACTGGGCTCCAAGTTCTTTTAAAGAAAATTTATTCATAATTAACCTCCATTAATCACACAAATAGTGTTATTTTAGAAGCACGAAACTAACATTTTTGCATCTGTACAGCGCGAAATACGCAATCAGTTTATATACCAATTGTGGAAAATTTCTATTAATTTCGCGCCCTAACGTAATAATATCACGTATAGTGGGCAAGTTCAACAAAAGCTGACAAAAAAATAAAACGTCTGTGATTTAAATTCACACAATGAGACTATAATGGTACACAAAACAAAAGTATCGTTGATATAACACTATTAGTGTAATAAAATATAGGGGGGTGATTGTATGACTAACAACACTAGTGCTCAAATAAAATTTGGAAAACGCCTTAAATCTCTCAGGGTGTCCCATGGCATGACTCAGACAGAGCTGGCAGAAAAAGTAGGTATGTCTACAAGCGCTATAGGAATGTATGAGCAAGGAAGAAGAGAGCCAGGACTTGATGTTATATTTAATATGTGCCATATATTTGAAATACACCCCAATGAATTGCTAGGATATGAGTGTAATAATAAAGAAATTGAAATTAATAGTGCTATGGCTGTATTAAAGGACAAGGCGCTTTCGTGTGAAAAAGTGACCTTAGACGGAAAGGTGCTTACAAAAAGTATGCTTGAACGATTATTTTATGGCTATAAAATTGCAGAAAAACTCATTTTAGATTAATACGAAAAACAAAAGGCCAAAGCATAAAAGTTTTAAAACACTTAATGCTTTGGCAATTTTTATTAATGTCAAAATAATATTTGTCCTAATTCAAAAGTGGCTAATCAACATTATGTGTAAATAAGATTATTCCTATCAATTACACGTATGAATAATAAAGCAATGACGATTTCAAATTTTGATTAAATAAGCATATAATTTAAAAATTCCCCTTAATTTGTTTTATAAAGTCAACATTATTCAAACAGTTTATAGCCCCGACATTTTCAAGCTATAACAACTCTGTGCCGTAAGTCAGTTCACGCTTTGTAATTAACTATCTATAATTTTAACTGCTCTTTTCACCATTTCCAACTAAAAACAGATTAAAATTGTATTTGAATTAACCGTGCAGCATTATAGAAATCATTATCAATTTATGCTAAAATAGAATCAAAACAAACTGCGCTGCAAACGACTTATCGTAGATTATGCTACCAAAATCGTCTCAGTAATAATGCACTATAATATATAAATTATAATATCTTTTTAAAATAGCCATATTCAAATAGGCGTCCAATCTAATTTTAAAGGAAGAATGTTATTAGAACGCTTTACCAATTGATTTGATTTACACGCTATCAGCAGCTTTTACTGCCTCATTGAACCTTTTTGCTATATCTAAATACGGCTTTGGCGTCTCAGGAAAGCAAATTAAGCATTTAATAATATCATTTATGATAGCTGCCTCCGTTTAATATATTAAACGCACGGTATATCTGCTCAAGTAAAATAATGCGAAATAGCTGATGAGGGAAAGTCATGGGCGATATTGATATAGTTTCATTGCACACTTTTCTGACATCATCTGACAGACCGTATGACCCACCTATTATAAAATTAATTGTACTGCTTTTATTGAGCGCTGTTTCGCTTAACTTATTGGCGAAGACTTTGGAATCCATTTGTTTTCCGTCAACAAACATTCCAATGGTAAAGGACGATGAGGGTATTTTTTTTATAATTTTTTCGCTTTCGCTTTTAACAGCAGATTGTATATCCGCTTCATGACTTCCGGTTATGCGGCATTCATCTAATTCAATTATTTTTAAAGAACAATAGGCGCCAAGCCTTTTTGAATACTCTTTACATGCCTCTGCAAGATATTTTTCCTTTAACTTGCCTATGCATATTATATTTATATTATACATATATCCTCCGAAATTCGATGTTTTTATAAGCTTATGCTATTTTATCATATTTTTTGGCTCTACGCTAAGTATGTTTTATTAAAAGCATATATACTAAAAAAACAGGCTAAAAATCTATACAACAAATGTTAAAATAGGCTCTCATTATACTTGTTAAAAGGTTTTGAGGATGCTATAATAGTAAAAAATAAGCTGTAGAGTGGGAGTAATCAAAATTAATTCTGTCGCTTTATTGCTATAAAATAAATAAAGGGAGCGGATATATATGCTACTTAAAAATGCAGTCGTTTTAAACGACAAGTTTCAGTTAGAAAAGCTGGATGTAAAGATATCCGGAGATAAGATAGAGGATATCGGCGCAAATCTTTCTGGTGATGATGAAATAGATCTTACCGGCAAAAAAATAATACCGGGTCTTATAGACATCCATATACATGGAAGCAATGGTTCCGACGCTTGCGACGGTACGCCTGAAGCACTTAATACTATTTCAGAATATCTTGCAGATCATGGTATAACTTCATTCTGTGCTACTACAATGTCACTGTCTATTGACAAGCTTAACGCTATAATGAAAAACATCGGCGACAATGCCGGCAGTGTTAAAGGCGCAAGGATAGTTGGCATTAATATGGAAGGACCATATTTTGCAAAATCAAAGTGCGGTGCTCAGGATCCGGATGTAATGCATTCTCCAGTAGCGGCAGAAGTCGAAGAGCTGAACAAGAGTGCTAATGGAATGATAAAGCTGATAGATTTAGCACCGGAACTTGATGGCTCGCTTGATTTTATAAAGAAAATGAGCGGCGGCAAATATGTACTGTCTACAGCGCATACGTCGTCAGATTATGATACGGCAATAGAGGCTTATAAGAATGGTGCGAGCCATGCGACGCATCTTTATAATGCCATGACTGGATATACACACCGTGAGCCGGGCGTTGTCGGCGCAGTATTTGATTCAGAGATGAAACCGACAGCAGAGCTTATATGCGACGGGGTACATATACACCCGGCCGTAATACGTACCACCTTTAAAATACTGGGCGATGACAGGGTTGTCCTTATTTCTGACGCCATGTCAGCGAGCGGCATGCCGGACGGCAATTATGAGCTTGGCGGAAGCCCGGTTATAGTTGTTGATGGTGCTGCACGCACTCCAGGTGGTGCATTAGCAGGCTCTACGACAAACGTATATCAGTGTGTTAAGAACTGCGTATCTTTTGGCATTCCTTTTGAAACTGCAGTTAAGGCGGCAACTGCTAATCCGGCACGGGTAATCGGTTGTCAGGATGAAATTGGCTCTATAGCTAAAGGCAAGCGCGCTGATTTACTAGTTATGGACAATGATATGAATATAGAAATGGTAATAATAGGCGGCAAAAAAGTAAGGTAATTATATATTGACCATATATAAACAGCTTTTACTGTAATTAAATGCAGTAAAAGCTGTTTTTTATAGACATCTTTGTAAAACAAATTTACAGCTTTCAGTGCGGGAGAGGAAATTTGTTATAAATAGAAACCGCAGCAACAGATAAATTAGGCCATATATAATCTACATATTCATTTTATAAGTCCGGTACGTATAATAATTACCTTTATTTATACAATGATTTACTGGCAGATTTTTATTGATTGATAATTCATCGCCGCGCAAGATATTTAAAAATATTTTTATCGTCGACTTATGAGATATATGTACTCGTTTATATATGGAAAAATAATAGAGCAGCCAATTTGCTCTTTCTAAAAAATCAGAAGTAATAAGCTATATCATATGTAAAAAGCACTATAAACAGATACTGCCGGAAAGCTAATTCTTTAGCTTTCCGGCAGTACTTTTGTGAGGGGATTAAATATAATGAAAAAGATTTAGGAAACAGCTCCGTTAGATGTTCGCCCCAATGTTATAGTAACGTTAAAATAACTTTGGGTAGTATATCTGTAAACTGTAAGTTCAACAGAATCGCCAGGCTTACATTGATTCTTATATTTATCAAGATCCTGGTAAGACTCAATCTTGTTGCCATTGAATTCAGTGATAATGTCATACTCCTGCAGACCTACTCCATCACATGGGCCGCCGCTGACAATCTGGGCAATTACAACTCCGTCTGGATATCCCATTTCCTGAAGCATTTCATGCGTATAATTCGAATAAATTTGAAGTCCGAGATACGGAAGTCCGCTATCTTTATTCTCAATTATATTTGTAACAACCTCAGCGACGGTATTTGACGGTATAGCAAAACCCATGCCCTCATAATCGCTGTCGGCTATTTTAACATTGTTTATGCCAATCAGCTTGCCCTCTGAGTCCACCAGCGCGCCGCCAGAATTACCGGGGTTAATGGCCGCGTCTGTTTGTATAAGCGTAAGAGTCCCTATATTTTCTATAGTGATAGAGCGGTTTATGCCGCTAACAACACCGGAACTTACGCTGTTCATAAAGTCAATTCCGCCAGGGCTGCCTATGGCAACAGCAGTTTCTCCGACCTTAAGGTCATCTGAATCGGCAAACTCTATTGGAGTAAGTCCCGTAGCTTCTATTTTAAGCACGGCAAGGTCACACGACTGATTATAGCCAACAACCTGTGCAGTGTATGGCTCGTCAGAATTGTTCAGATATACTTCAATTGTCCTTGTAGTATTTGATGGAAGACTTGAGGAGGTGTCTGCTATTACGTGATAGTTTGTAATAATATAGCCATCAGCAGAATATATAACTCCCGAGCCCTCGCTTGAAGCCTGCTGGCTGCCAAAGAACTGATTAAGAGAATAAGTAGTTTTTATACCTACGACAGAGTCAATGCACTTAGCGGCAATAGCCTCAACAAGATTAGATGCCGTTTCGTCGACATTTATGGTTGTTGTTTTATTTCCTCCGCTTGCAGTATTATTAGATGTACCGTAAAATCCTATTATGGCGGCAGATGAAGCACCGCTGACTATAATTGAACAGGCAAGCGCAGTCGCGATAACGGCGCCAAGACCGTATTTTTTTTCTTTCTTCTTAGGCGGCGCAGCATATGCGGTATTCTGATATGCATAATAATTGCCGTATCCGCCGCCCGGTACATATTTATTCTGATTAGGGGTGTAAGAATTTGCATGGTTTTGAGTCTGTCCATTGGCGGCCGAACCAGTAAATGAATTATACTGACCATACTGACTGTTATAAGTATTATTGCCGCTGAAATTTTGATTATTGGCATTCGTTGTATCAGAACTCTGACCGCCGAAATTCAAATTACCGCTTTTCTGGCTTCCTGCAGATGAATTATCGTCAGCACCGTAGGCATTATGCGTATTTGAATTGGCCCCTTGAGCAGTATTAGCAGTCTGGCCGTAAGATGCCTGAGAATAAGTATTAGATTTTGAAAGGTCAGACGCTGAATCATACGATTTAACAACATCAGTATTTTGATTATTTTGGCTTTCACCGGACATGTTAACTTCCTCGTTTGGTTTGCTGTTGTCTAAGTTATCTGAATTATTATCTAATGGATTAAAACCATTTAAATTTTTGTTTTGCTCCATAAAGCATAATTCCTTTCTAAATATTTTTAGGTTTTCTTTAACTTACAATTGTAATTATAATGCGCATAAATTAAATAAAAATATATTTTTTATGTCTTTTGTGTGAAAATAATCGAGATAAATTATTAAAGTGTTTGACGCTTGTATATAAATTATACATATTTAAAATTTTTCGTCAATTACAAAAATTATATTAAAATCAAATAAATAAATTTTACTTTTATTGTCCTATATTTTCCTCAGATTATGTTTTGTATATTATGATACATTCAACATTTCTCATTGGTCTATATACTAAGTTTAGCCAAAGCATTTGTATGTTTTTCATATACCAAATAATCATTTATCTATTTTAACGTACTTCCCTAGCTATATTGAAATTCACTTAATAAATCTGCTTGGTTTTGCATATAAAAACAGCCGGAATCTCCGGCTGTTTTTACTATATATTACCCTTTTTCAGCTGCCTCAGCTTACTAAAAAATTCGGTAAGCTCAGCTGAGCATTCTTTTTCCATTATTCCGCCCTTTACTTTAACTTTATGATTAAACGGCATAGAAAATATGTCCGTAACTGAGCCGCAGCATCCCGCTTTTGAATCATATGCACCAAAAAACAATCTTTTTATTCTCGAGTTTATCAGCGCGCCGGCGCACATAGGACATGGCTCAAGTGTTACATACATATCACAGTCTATAAGCCGCCAACTCCCAATTGCTTTGCATGCACCGTTTATTGCTTCTATCTCCGCATGCGTGAGCGCGTTCTGACTCTTTTCACGGCGATTTCGCCCAGTCGATATTATCCTTCCATCGCTTACTATTACAGCGCCTACCGGCACCTCTCCTTCAGCTGCCGCTTCTCTCGCTAAGGACAGCGCTGCCTCCATATATTCAGCCTGCATGCTAATACGACAGTACCCCCGTCTCCAACAGTATAAACTGTGCAATATATATTATCAGCAGAATTATCATACTTGGCGAAACAATAAATGCCTCTGTGCGCTGACCGCGGCTCAGCACCGTGTCAGGCTTTTCATGTATCGGTTTCCTATACTTCTTTATTATGATTATAAAAGCAACTATTCCTATAACCAGCACCGCCGCCATGTATATAATAAACATCATAATATATTCATTATCCGTAAGCTTCGGCCCAATAATATCGTCCAATACTATGGACATAAAATTATTTAAAAAGTGAGCTGCAATCGCCGGCCATACAGAGTCTGATACTATTACACACAGCCCCAGGCCTATACCTAAAATAAATGCAAAGACAAACTGCGGAATATTTCCGTGCATAAGCCCGAAAAGAAACGCCGATGTCACTACTGCAAACATATTTCCGTATCTTCTAAGCGAGCCTAATACTATACCCCTCAGCGCAAACTCCTCAACCAACGCCGGAACAATGCTTACCGTGATTACATAGAATATCTTCATGAAAATATTCTCCGGCATCTCAAAACTCGCCGTCTGCATCTCTCTTCCAAATATGCTGTTCCACAAAAAATCAAGGCCGTTAGAAACGCCGTTGCCCACCGCTGACAATCCCATTACCATAAACACAAGTAGTATAAAGAGCAATGGAGATACTTTTTTAAGCTTTACAATCTCGGCCGTACTGGTGCCTGTACCGCACGGCACTATTAAAAACGGAACTGTAAATGTGAGTATAGAAAGGAAGAACTGCAGCATTAGCTGCCATTCAATGCTGTCCATAAACGTCAGCATAAAATAATATTCAGACAAACTTTCCGGGACAACTATATTATAAATAATGGCAATAACAACATATGCTATAATCATAGCAACTATCTGCATCAGAAGCGAAACAATAAAGGCAAGCCCTATCATGTTGCTCGTATTCCTAAGACTGCGCTTTTCATATATAGCTCTTATATTCATCATATTATAAGGAAATCCATTATTTGTCATAATCATCTTCCAATCTTAATATCCCGGTTTATTTTCACGATTTAACAAATATCTGAAAATATATTTACAATATACTATTAGCCGTTTTTCGCCGCTTCTGAGCTATTCACTGAGTTAAACTGACAGTTGCAGCTCAAAAGTTATCAATCATACAGAAAGTATGCCTTTAACGTAGTTTTGCAAAATTATAGTTGACATAGAATTCGGTTTAAATTATCTATAACTATTTAATTTTTACAGCCTTTCCGTTTCCTTTAGCTCTTGCAGACTTTGCTTTATCTTTCTTTATAAGTGAAATCGTTATTCTAAGTATATGTTTTAAATAATCTTCACCCTCTAAATATCCCTCTAGGCGGGACAACAGCTCCTCGTCGTCATATACCGCTTCGCCTAGTATACAGCAGACTATTACCCTATCCACCTCAGAATCCCCGTCTATATACATCTCGGATATCATCTTGCAGAACTTGGTAAGCTGCTTTTTATCATTTCTTTTTAGCAGCTCTCTTAAATGCGGCGCCGCTATTTTGCAGTAAAAATCATAGTATAAGAAGTCGCCGTACTGTGCGACATTGTCCTTATAAGCGTCTTTAAACTGCGGACATATTGTTAAAAATCTCTGCGTAAAAGCGCCTATGCCCGGCGTCGCGCCCGGCGCCGCCTTTGACGGCAAATCTATCTGAGAGCGGTGAGCATTAAACGCCGCCTTTTTTATTCCAAGCACTTCTTCAAGCGTGTCCTTAAAATCAGCGCCAATAGAACGCGCATCCTTTTCGTCGCTTTCGTCCTCAAACAGCCACGTGGAAAGCTCTGCAAACTCGCCGGTGCTGCCGTCCGTTACGTCAGCGGCGTACATTCTATACATCTTTTTCTTATCGTCAAAGCGAATTTTTATCGCCTTTTTATCTGATTTATATACCTCTCCGTCATCCGCCTGCTCAGTCTTAAAGCCCTGTTCGTCAAAAAGCGGCTTTAGCTCTTCTATTATTATTCCATAAGCATTCTCTAACATTTTGTCCCCCAATTTTAAATATTATTTTCATCGTCTACATATTCCAAAATGTCGCCCGGCTGACAGTTAAGCTCACGGCAAATGGCCTCAAGCGTTGAAAACCTTATCGCCTTTGCCCTGTTATTTTTCAGCACCGACAAATTTGCCAGCGTAATATTCACTCTCGATGCCAGCTCCGTCATTCCCATCTTCCGCTTGGCAAGCATCACGTCTAGATTTACTACTATCGGCATTGTACCTTACCTTCGTCTTTTTATTTATCATATACTCTCTTCTTAAACTTATACCGCCTGTTCAGACTAAATCGTCAGCTCATTTTCGTCCTTGTATTTTACCGCCATCTTAAACAGCTCGGCGCATATCAGCAGCGCAAGTGAAATAACGGCAAACAGCACAAAATCTATTATTACAAACGGCGATAGAAGATAAATAATCGACACCCCATATCCTACCGCCAAAAATGCACAGCATATGGATACTCTCCGTATGCGCTTTGCGTTTTCCATAACAAACGGTTTATTGTTGTTTACATTGTGAAGTATCTTTTTTACCTGCCAAAACGATATTATCCCAAATATATCGGTATATTCGAGCAACGCTAAAAGCACTATATAATAGTGCTTATGCCCATATGCATCGTACCTGCCGCTCAGCATATAATCCAGCAAAAATGGAAGCAAAAACAACATTACTACTCCGGTAATGGTTATGGCAAGGGTAAGCACTTCCAATATAACGCTGAGCCCGTTTCTGCCTATTATCTTCAATATATCACTCCCTGCCCGTTTAAAGCAGACAAAATTTTTATATTGCGGCATTTATATTAAAGGATTTAACCATCAAGCCATCTGCCCAATACGCCGCTCAGAACGCAATATACACGCTGCCAGTAATTTTTGCACTAAAAGCCGCCGTTTTGCCGACTGTCTGCAATACGTTAAGCTTTACTCTGCTTCTTCCATATTGTGCCATACGTCCTGCACATCGTCGTTGTCTTCAAGCAAATCTATAAGCTTTTCCATTTTCGCTTTCACTTCGTCGTCTGCCGGCGCAGTATATGTCATAGGAAGATAATCCACCTCTGAATATACTATATTGTATCCCTTGCTTTCAAGAGCTTCCTTAACTTTGCTCAAATCAGCAGGGTCGGTCAGCACCTCATATGCTTCCTTTTCGACGCTGAAGTCCAGTGCCCCTGCATCGAGCGCACATTCCATTACCTCGTCCTCGTCAGGAGCACCGTCCTCACCTATTTCTATGTCTATTACGCCTTTCTTGTCAAACATAAACATAACCGAGCCGGTCTGGCCAAGACTGCCGCCGCATTTGTCAAAATAATGCCGCAAGTCTCCCGCCGTGCGGTTGCGGTTGTCGGTCAGGCACTGGACCACCACCGCTATACCGCCGGGGCCGTAGCCTTCATATACTATGTCCTCATATGAATCGTTTGCGCCGTCACCCGCCGCTCTTTTAATTATACGCTCTATATTATCATTCGGCACGTTGTTCTGCTTGGCCTTTGCTATTACATCCTTAAGCTTTGAGTTGGCTGCAGGATCCGGGCCGCCGCTCTTTACCGCTACGGCTATCTCACGGCCTATTTTTGTAAAGATTTTCGCCCTCTGCGAATCCGTCTTTTCCTTTTTTCTCTTTATATTACTCCATTTGGAATGCCCTGACAAACTAATTCCTCCAGTTTTGCTTATTTACATCTAATTATAATAGATATATTAACACAAAATAAGCCTTTTGACAATGATTGCGAGGTTAATATTATGAAAACAAATTATTTATCGGCATAAATTTTTAAAATTATGCCGATAATATTATATATCGAATAACATTAAATGCAAAATCTAAATTCAAAGGGCAGGAGACCAAAATGAATATTCGCACCGATTTGGCAGTAGAAGCAAGAGAACTGCATGCAGAAAATATTGATGGGGTGGAAAGTGAAGAAATAAAAAGAGGCAATATAACCATTTCTAAAATAACCGTCATAAATGAAGCCGGCGCCAAGGCTCTTGGAAAGCCGGTTGGCAGATATATAACTGCTGATATTGCGCCGCTTTCTGAAGATTCCGGCTTCGACAGCGAGGCGGCCGGAGTATTAAGCGAGGAGCTTGAAAGCCTGCTGCCAAAAGACGGCGCCGTGCTTGTAACGGGGCTTGGCAACAATGACATAACTCCCGACGCGCTGGGGCCAAAAACAGCATCACACGTCTTGGCCACCCGCCATATTACCGGAGAAACCGCCAAGCTTGCCGGCCTTGATAATCTTAGAAAGGTCGCCGTGCTCGCCCCCGGAGTGCTTGGGCAGACCGGCATTGAAACGGGAGAAATTATAGCCGGCATAGTCGCTAAAATTCGTCCGGCGGCCGTAATCGTTATAGATGCACTCGCCTCTCACCGGCTCAAACGGCTCGGCTGTACCGTGCAGATGACGGATACCGGCATATCGCCCGGCTCAGGCGTAGGCAACAACCGCAAGGAAATAAGCAAGACCACACTTGGCATTCCTGTAATAGCCATCGGAGTGCCTACCGTAGTAGAGGCCTCAACTCTGGCATATGATATAACCGGCAGCGAGCCCGACAGCAAGCGCCTTTCTGAAATAGAGCCGAGAGGAAATAAAATGATAGTTACTCCCCGCGAAATAGACACGCTTATAAGCAGAGCGGCGGCGCTTATATCTCACGCTATAAACTGCGCTCTGCAAAAAAGCCTCTCGCCCGACGATTTGATGATGCTCGTTTCATAGCCTTATTCTTTTCTGCTTTTTAATAAGCAAATTTAAGCAGTATAATTTTCCATAAGCTTAATATAAACGCATTCATGTCATGATATCGCCGGATTTTAATGTCTTGCACCCTCTTCATTAAAGCTTGGCAAAAGCCGCTTATATGTATTTGCTAAATCTTTTACTGCTTTGCCGCCGTGTTTAAATGATATTTATACGATTAGAGGCGGTCATTAATTTATCATTCTCTTAACACCGCAGTCGTCGGATTAAAATCTGCTGTCATAACAGATATAATCTCGCGATAAATGCACGACGGTTTTACAATGCGGTCGGGCAGATGACATGTATTAAATCAGCATAGCAAAGCTCTGCCCTTGTGGTAATAGTATCGTCAATATCCGCATAGATTTTAATATGCGTCTCATTTTGCCGCTGTGTTTTTATTAGAATAAAAATAATCCGGCTCATATAGGCTTGCCGCAGCATATGTCCGCAGCAGCAAAATCAGTTCTCTTTTCACAGAGATATTAGACGCATGACAATAGATTAATTTTATACTGTTACAGCGGGTGTTGTTATTGACCATTATATATTCGGGCAAAAAATCGGCTATAAGAGCCATTATTATATTTTTAATATGCGGAATTATAATCTACCTTTCATTTACCAGCCCGCTGATTGACGAAGCTGCTGAGACGGCAGGCAATCTTGCTAAAGCGTCGCTGCTTATGACAATGCCGGACAGCGGCTCCAAGGTATTATCCGACAAGCTAAGCGAGCTCGATGCAAGACGCGAAGCATCGCAGGTATTGGCATCTCTTCCCGCAAGCGACGACTATGAAGTCGGCCCCAAAGAGGAAGCTGTCTCGTCAGAGTCCCAATCCGGTGCAGAGCAGGCGGCCTCTTCAGAAGCCACCTCCTCTGCGACGACTGAGCCGCCGGAGGGCTATGGCACGGTAACCGAGCGCTTTTACTCCTCATCCAGCGCTAATCTCAAATGGGAAAATGTATATGTATCAAGAAAAATTGACGTGTCGATAGACATTGCTGAAGAAATAGCCACAAAGCCTGACATTACCATATTAAAAAACGGAAAGCCTCAGGTCCTTATAATGCACACGCATACCACCGAGTCTTATCTCGCAGAGGACAACGGCACTTTTAAAATAGGAGCCAGCTCCCGCAGCACCGACGAAAATCTTAACATGATTGCTGTGGGAAATGAAATAGCAGATAAGCTTAACGCCGCAGGAATTGTAACCCTGCACGACAAGACCATGCACGATTATCCATCTTATAACGGTGCATATGAGCGCTCTGAGGTAACGGTAAAAAGTTATTTGGAGCAATATCCGAGCATAGAGGTGGTGCTGGATATCCACCGCGACGCCATATCAACCTCCGACACAAAAAAGATTAAACCCACTGCCACAATAAACGGCAAAAAGGCGGCGCAGGTAATGATTATTAACGGCTGCGAATACGGCAATATAACCGATTATCCCAACTGGCGGGAAAATCTGCGTTTTGGGCTTCGTGTGCAGCAGGCTTTTGAAACAATGTATCCCGGCCTGGCGCGCCCGCTTATGTTTGACGATAGAAAGTACAACCAGCAACTTACCAACGGCTCAATACTTATAGAAATGGGCAGTGATTCAAACACCTTGGAAGAGGCAAAATACTCGGGTCAGCTTGTTGGAGATGCGCTGGTATCGGTACTTGAAAGACTTATACCGCAATAATATGTTTTATTTATGTTTATAATTATCGTTCATTGGTCCTGCTAAATTTATGGCTGCGTATGTATATATTGCTCTCATAACAAGTGTAAAGGTTAAGGATGAAAATGTTCAAAAAAACAAAGGCGCTAAAGCCCATAAAGCTTAACAGCACAAAAACAGGAGCCGCAAAATATTTCTGCAGCTCCTTTATATCCTCATTGTGTCTTGCGTTGTGCCCGTTTGTGTTAATCCTCGGTATTATTATATCGGATTATAATACGCGTCAGACCGGACTTTCCGACGCAAAGCCTGTAATTTATTTAGAGAATGACGACGGCATGGATTTTCATGTGCTGGGATATACGTTTTCAATCAGCGGCGATACTTCTGATAAAATTATGCAGGCGGGCGAAGCCGCTTTAAGCTTTTTGCCGCCGCAGCTAAGAATTCTTTGCGCAGTGCCCTCTGCCATAAACAGCCTGATTTGCAGCATATGCGATTTTTTTACACAGGCAGGTTAGCGCATTTGTTGGAATATACATGTGCTCTTTTATATATTTATATATTTTGGCCTCCATTATCTCGACTAATATATCCGCAGCGCCTGCCGCTTGAGAAAATGCGCCGCCGAAAGTAAAATTTGAAGACGGAATATGAAACAGTACAGGGATGCGGAAAATCCCCGCTACGGGATGAAAAGCAATCGGTCGGGTGCAGGCATCGACCGCATGGTTAACTAACGCGTCCCGTGCGAAGATGTGCTGGCTTAGGCCGCAGCGATTGCTATACTCTTTTTGATTTTAAATAAATCAGAAAAACGTCCCTGCTATGTACTGCATAAGTGCAGTTATATGGCAGGGGCGTTGTAATTCATATAAGATTTTTATTATATCCGCTTGGAGAAGCATTAATATCTATTCAGGCTTTTTCTTATTCTTTTTTATATTATCCCAATACGCTTTATAAGCCTGCTCGGTTTTATTATTTCCGGGAATATAATAAACGGCATCTTTAAGCTCGTCCGGCAGATATTGCTGCTCAACATAATTATTCTCAAATTCATGCGGATACATGTAAAACTGGCCTTTTCGCTTAGCGTCCTCGCCGTCAAAGTGCTTGTTCTGCAAATGCCGCGGAATATGTCCCGTTTTGCCGGCCTTAAGGTCAGCCGCCGCCCGATAATACGCACTGCAGCCGGCGTTGGATTTTGGCGCGCTGCACACGAGTATTACCGCGTCCGAAAGCGGATTTATAGCCTCCGGCAGGCCTACCATCATAGCAGCGTCAACACATGCCTTTACTATGGGTATTATCTGCGGATAGGCCAGCCCAACGTCCTCGCAGGCGCACACCATAAGTCTTCTGCAGGCCGACGCCAGGTCACCCGCCTCGAGCAGCCTCGCAAGATAGTGCAGCGCTGCATCCGGGTCAGAACCGCGCATAGATTTCTGATACGCCGAAACAATATCATAATGCTCGTCCCCGCCTTTATCATAACGTACGGCCGAGTTCTGTGCAAGCTGGCTTACCGTTTCTGCCGATATATGCCGCTTGCCGCTGTCATCCGGAGAGGCTATTACGCTGAGCTCCGCCATATTAATAGCCTTTCTGACATCGCCGCCGCAGCCGTGCGATATTATATCAAAAACCTCGTCGTCTATTTCATATTTTTCTGTGCGCTCCTGCTCCATAAACGCATACGCCCGCTTTATCGCCGGAACCACATCCTTTGGCTCGACCATTTTAAATTCAAACACGGTGGAGCGGCTGAGCACAGCACCGTATACATAAAAATACGGGTTTTCTGTCGTCGATGCAATGAGCGTTATGCTTCCGTCCTCCATATACTCGAGCAGCGTCTGCTGCTGCTTTTTGTTAAAATACTGTATCTCGTCCAAATACAGCAATATTCCGTCAGGAGCGGCCAATGTGTCAATCTCGGCAACAGCATCCTTAATATCTGCGGTAGATGCAGTGGTGCCGTTAAGCTTGTGCAGACGTTTGCCGGTGCGCTTGGCAATAATGGACGCCACCGTCGATTTTCCCACGCCCGACGGGCCGTAAAATATAAGGCTGGGTATGTTGCCTGATTCAATTATTGCGCGCAGCGCACACCCCTTTGAAAAAAGATGCGGCTGCCCCACTACCTCGTCAAGGCTCTGCGGCCTTAATCTGTCTGCAAGCGGCGCTGACATGTTTTTCACCTCGCATTTTCCATATTTTATATTACTATATCAAAATTTAAAATATACTTACGATATATGAATTTAATTTTCAATCTATTATTCAATTTTCATAATCCAGAAATCTTCTATATTGTTCGTATAAGCAACTTCATCCTGAATAATCTCTGAAAAGGCAAAGCCGGCCCTTTGATAAGCCTTTATTGCCCTTATATTTGATGCCGCCACTCTTAAATATATTTCCTCATTATATCTTTTCTGTTTTCTTATTTCCTCTATACATTTCAGAGCAAATAAATGTCCTGTTCTTTTGCCGCACAAATCTGGACATAACGACCAGCCAACCCAAAGTTTATCATTCTCGAACTGGCAGGAGACATATCCTAAAATCTCGTTATTCTCAAGCAAGCAAAACTGCTCTGTGCCCCATGTTTCTTTATTCATAAGGTATCCGTTTGGGCGCCCCTTGAAATTGTATCTTTGATAAGGCACACCATATTCCCAATTGCTGATTTTATCGGCAAATTCATCTGTCAGAGCATGCATCCGCGCATTTTTATAATTCATAAGCCAACCCCAATTAGTTTTTCCTAATTAAATAATATAAATTATTTTCATATAGGAAATACAGCTGAATACACTCTAAATATTCATTATAAATCATTTCTTCGGCTGTACATACCTATTCGCCAATGTCAATAAATAAATTTTGCAAAAAGCCGCCGAAATATTCCGGCGGCTTTTTCCTTACTTTTTGAGCTAAAATCTACAGGCGCGCCGCGCATACATCTTCTTTAAGCAGTATGGCGGATTGCATGAAGCAAATAATACCACTTTACTGCTGCCGGCTATGCTTAAAAGCTGCGTACCTGTACACATCACAGATTTATTACATAAGCGTTAAGAAGTAGTCCAGCGCCTGCTCGACTGATTTTTCCCAAAGCCGCCATTCATGTCCGCCCGGCCACTCATTATATTCATATTTATAGCCATATTTATCAAGGCATTTTTTAAAGTCGTCCTGCTGCTCATGTATGCCGACAAGCATATCGTCCTTGCCGCAGGTTATGAAAAACGACGGCTTGTTTTTATTGTCAGCCGCTTTTTCGGCAAGGGCAAACAAGTCGTCCTCCGGGCGGACAACGCCTTTAGATATCGCATAAAACTCGTCGTTTACTACAAGGTCATATGAACGTCTTACATCGAGCACGCCGGAAAATGATGCTGCCGCCATATATCTGTCGGGACGGCTGAGCGCCACCTTTGCCGCGCCGTATCCGCCCATTGACAGCCCTGCCACAAAGGTTTTCTCCCTCGGGCGCTCAATTCCGAACAGAGATTTTACAAGCTGCGGAAGCTCGTCCGCTATATATGAAAAATAGTTCGGACCATAAACCATGTCGGAATAAAAGCTGCGCTGCACCTCAGGCATTACAACTATAAATCCTCTGTAATCAGCGAACCGCTCTATATCCGTATAGCGTGACCACATAGTATTGTCGTCCGACAGCCCGTGAAGAAGATACAATATCGGCATATCCTCCTGCGGAGTGGTCACCCCCACCTTATTTGCCACATCGAACGGCAGGCTTACGGTAATATTTGTGCGCATGCCGAGCTGGTCTGAAAATATCGATCCTCTAAAATTTGCCATACTTCTTAAACCCCATTATATAAAATATTATTCGTAAAGCGGATATTTTTCACAGATTTCCCTAACTCCGGCCTTTATCTTGTCGGCATTGTTTTCAAAGTCGGTTGCTGCTAAAGCTATAAATTCCGCTATTTTGTCAAAATCATCAGTGTTAAGACCACGTGTAGTAGCCGCCGGCGTGCCGAGACGAACGCCGCTCGTGACAAACGGCTTTTCCGGGTCGTTTGGTATCGCGTTCTTGTTTGTTGTAATATTAACGGCGTCGAGGCGATGCTCCAGCTCTTTACCCGTTATGCCGGTACCCACTAAGTTAACCAATACAAGGTGGTTATCAGTACCGCCCGACACAAGCTTAATGCCGCGCTTAATAAGCCCGTTTGCAAGCGCCTGAGCGTTATCAACAACACGCTGCTGGTATTTTTTAAAGTCTTCGGACAATGCTTCTTTAAAGCAGACCGCCTTTGCAGCAATTATGTGCATGAGCGGGCCGCCCTGATTGCCGGGGAATACCGCCTTGTCAATGGCCTTGGCATATTCTTCTTTACAGAGAATCATACCGCCTCTCGGTCCGCGCAGCGTCTTATGAGTAGTAGTCGTTACTATATCGGCATACGGCACAGGATTCATGTGGAGGCCCGCCGCCACAAGACCGGCTATATGCGCCATATCGACCATAAGCATTGCTCCGCATTTCTTGGCTATCTCGCTCATGCGGTCAAATTCAATCTTCCTTGCATAGGCAGACGCGCCGGCGACGATAAGCTTTGGCTTTACCTCTAAAGCCGTCTGCTCCATTTTTTCATAATCTATAAATCCGTCGTCGTTTACGCCGTAAGGAACAAAATTATATGTAGCACCCGACATATTTACCGGCGAGCCGTGTGTAAGATGTCCGCCATGAGCAAGATTCATTCCCATAACGGTGTCGCCCGGCTTTAAAAATGCAAAATATACCGCCTGGTTTGCCTGTGCGCCGGAATGCGGCTGAACATTGGCATGCTCTGCGCCGAACAGCTCCTTAGCCCTGTCGCGCGCTATGTTCTCCACAATATCCACGCACTGACATCCGCCGTAATAACGCTTGCCGGGATACCCTTCAGCATACTTGTTTGTCAGAACGCTGCCCATAGCCGCCATAACCGCCGGAGAAACAAAATTTTCCGATGCGATAAGCTCTATGTTATTCTGCTGACGCTTAAGCTCGCTGCGCATGGCCTGCGCTACTTCATCGTCGCTGTGGCTGACAAATCCAATGGTATTGATTATATCGCTGTACATACAAAAGCTCCTTTATCTTTTTATTTTCCAAAACAGACATAAGCGTATTAAACTGCTGCAAATAATCTATAACGCCGCACACATTAAAAAATATATCGAAATCTCTAATCATATATCCACATTGAGCGCTCCGGAATATTTCAACATATAAAACGCCTGTTATGACTGTAAACAGCTTTTTTTATTATACACTTTATAGTCACAAAAGGCAACATATTAAAGCCGACTGAATTACTTCTTTGTTTTAGATGTACAAGACTATCCGGCAAAATTTTCTGCAAAATATTCTCGGCCGACACACCGAAAAAGACAAGCATTCGTCATAATATGCCAATTTTGTCATATATATTTAATGCACACAAATAAATATATTACGGGAAGTGCTGCTATGAAAATAATATCGTCATCTAAAAAATCTACAGGTCTTTTTATTCTCGGCATAGCGCTGGCTGTATCCATTTTCCTTTTCTCATCCTTTGGCCGCCAAATAATATCTTCCGGTGCCGGGACTGGAGTAGTAAGCTGGGGCCTGCGCCACAACAACAACCACACAACTCCTGAGGGCAACGCTCAGGGCATTGAAATTTTAAACAACAACGGCGGCAAATTTATCGGAAATACAGATGAAAAGAAAGTATATCTTACTTTCGATTTAGGATACGAAGCAGGATATACCGAAACTGTTCTGGATATATTAAAGCAGAACAATTTAAAAGCCGTTTTCTTTATAACGGGAAATTATCTTGAAAAAGAGCCGGACCTTATATCACGTATGATTGCCGACGGGCATTATATAGGTAATCACACCTATTACCACCGCGACTGTGAAAAATCTTCGTTTGCTGAAATTCGGGAAGATATAACTAAACTGCAGTCGGCGTTTTCTGAAAAGTACGGCATAAGCATGCAGTTTTACCGTCCGCCGCAGGGCAAATTTTACGATGATGTAATTGCCGAGGCCAATAGTCTGGGCCTTACTACGCTGCTGTGGAGCTTTGCCTATGAGGATTGGGGTGATAATGTAATTCCTGCTGAAACCGCCGTCTCTAAAATTATGGCGAGAATACACCCCGGAGCTATATTGCTGCTGCATCTGGCCAATGAGACTAATTCAAATATGCTTCCATTTGCTATAGAGAGTATTAAGGCCGAAGGCTATACAATCGGCGATCCTGCCGACCTGCTGCCGGCAGGATGATTGGTCCGCCGATAAGTGTAACAGCTCAGTAATTGCATCTATCTTCTGAATTATCAGACTATGAGAGATAAATCTTATTAATAAGTCACAAAGCTGACCTGACCATTTTATCACACTTACTGCATAGCAAGAACGCTTTATGTATTTGGCCGATTCTGCCGCTAAAGCCTTAATATTCCCTATCCCGTTATATAGCTCTAGTGTCAAAAATATTTTTACGTTTATGCATAACAGGTGATAAATTAAAGTATAACATCAAAATCGCATATAAATGTGCTATTCATTATCTAACATAATGGCATAGTCCCGGAAAACTTTTAAAATGTAACAAATGTAATTTTTCACAGCAGTTATTTATACACGCGCAAAGGAGCAATTAGATTTCTAATTAATTCTTTAAATCAATCATAAGAACACTGTCAGCGATTTGACTTTAAATATAATGTATAATAAAGTGCAAAAAGCAGGATGCCTTTGTTAAGGTATCCTGCTTCATTTTTATAAGTATTAGTTATTTACCTTATGTTTTGGGACAACACTGTTTGAATCAAGTTTGTCAAACGTAAATCCATTATCCCTGAATAATTTAATAATCTTCGGCAGCGCTTCTACTGTTGTTGTCTTAACACTCGCATCATGCATGAGAACGCATGCATTGCTCTTTTTAGGCATGTCATTTTTGCATCTTTGAACTATTTCGTCTGCCGTTAATTTCTTAGTATCGGCATCGCCTGACGTTACATTCCAGTCAAAATAAGTATATCCTTTATTCTGTACCTCTTGCGTAAGGCGTGTCATTATTCCCTTATTATATTTTTTGCTCGTAGTATTTGACGAGCCGCCCGGAAAACGGATTATATTAGACTTTATCCCAGTATACTGGAACACCTCGTCGGAAATCATCTGTAAATCATTAAAATATGCATCATCGTTTGAATATATTGATTTATATTCATGGCTGTAAGAGTGCAGCCCTATAGCGTGACCATCATCAGCTATGTTTTTGAGATAATTCATCTTGTCTGTGTGTATAACAAAAAATGTTGCCTTTACATTTTCCCTCTTAAGTATCTCAAGTATTTTAAGCGTATTTTCGGAGGGACCGTCATCAAATGTAAGATAGCATATCTTCTGTGACGTCTCAGTACCACCGGACGAAGAAGTCTGCTGTGACTGGGTCTTAATGCTGTTAAGCTCAGAATTTAGCCTGTCTATCTCGCTCGATTTTTCATTAAGCTGACTCTCATATTCAGAGACGGTCGAATCTATCTGCGACTGAGCATTCTGAAGCTGACTTTTAAGCTCCTCGTTATTGTCCATTATAAGCTTGCAGGATACACCGAAAAAAGTTGTCAAAAATGTCAGTGCCGTTATTACAGCTATTATAATTATTACTTTTGGCCTTGACATAAATACCATCCCCTTAGTCTATATTACACTAAAAAAGTTTTTTCTTTGTTGCAAATAATTTCTATAAAAATTTCCTTTTCTATGTTATAATATTTGGTAATATCAATTAGAAAAGAGAGGTTTTAAACATATGAGCAAAATAATAATCAGTTGCGATAGTACCGCCGATATGCCAGAAAATCTTATTAAAGATTTAGATATAAAAGTTTATGGACTTCCGGTAATACTTGGCGATAAAAAACATATTGACGGCGTAGACGTTGTGCCTGCAGATTTGTTTAAATATGCTGAAGAAACCGGCAAGCTTGCCACAACAAGCGCTGCAAACGTGGCAGATTATACTGAGCTTTTTAAAGGATATACTGAAGACGGCAGCACCGTAATTCATTTTATAATAAGCTCAACAATGTCCGCAGCATATAATAACGCGCGCATTGCCGCCCAAGATATGGAAAACGTACATGTTATAAACTCAAAAAATCTCTCATCCGGCATAGGATATCAGGTAATCGTAGCCGCTCAGATGGCTAAGGCTGGTGCTTCGGCAGAAGAGATATTAAACAAGCTTAATGATATGCAGGGAAAAATGGACTGCACATTTATTATCGACACCCTCAAATATCTCCACAAAGGCGGCAGATGCTCCGCTGTTGCAGCACTTGGCGCAAATGTTCTAAAGCTTAAACCCTGCATCGAAGTGCGCGACGGCGAGATGCGCGTCGGGAAAAAATACAGAGGTAAGCTTGCCAATGTACTTTGCGAGTATACCGACAATATCATTGCCCAAAAAGACGATATTGTTCCAGATATAGCATTTGTTACTCACACATGTCTCACCGATGAGCTGCCAAATATGGTCGCTGACCGTTTGGAAAAAAGCGGAATTTTCGATAAAATTTATAAGGTTAACGCCAGCAGCTCTATAGCTGTACATTGCGGGCCTGATACTCTCGGAATAATTTTCCTACACCGCAACAGAATTTGACATAATTATAGCAATATTGAGTTTATATTTCAAATAACAATATTGTAACTATATTAGTGTAACTTATTTTAAGTACGGTCATACTTAAAACGCCGTTTAAGCACGATTTATTTGCCATGTCAGTCTCTTGCGCAATTAATCAGCGCTTTTGTTGCGTCGGTTTGCCCGTACTTTTTATTTTGTGCAAGAGCTTTGCTAAAATTCCTTTTTTGTATTGTCAATTATTTGTTTTAATAATATTTTGAAATTTTAGCCCAGCTTAAAACAGATATTTAAAGCAGGCCTGTCCAATTTATCGTCTGTAAAATTTAATAAGTCAATTCACCATCATTCATGTTATGCTTTTTGTTAACTTGTACATCAAAAATGATGCTGCAAAACTTATCTTGCAACAAAATAGCATAAAAACCGCCAAACAGTCTGTATATCCAGCAAATGATTCGTATTTCTCGGACTTTTAAATAAATTTTCCATAATCTGTAAAGGATAAATAACAGCGTCCAACAGTGTAATAATCCTTTGAAAATCCTATGATGTGCTGTTATAATGCATGATAATATACTGCTAAAAGTGTGAATATCTATTTTAAGCAAAAAAAAAGCCGAAATCCATATAAAAGGATTTCGGCTTTTAAACTCACAAATATTATCTCTTTGAGAACTGGGGTGCGCGACGGGCCGCCTTGAGACCGTACTTCAATCGTCTGAGCGATGATTTTCCTTGATATTCCGGGCTTTTTTGAGCCTCGGCCCCTCGGTTGTCCTATTCCTTAACCAAAAAACA
>JABLTR010042382.1_pt1 | contig 22608 bp, 22 predicted proteins | sample 7160071 | NCBI WGS metagenome assembly JABLTR01 (sample SAMN14651230, study PRJNA627086) | human gut metagenome | isolation source: feces | host: Homo sapiens | reverse complement strand
GTCTCAATATAACAATTGTACCAATTGGAGTTGTTACATTCTTATATATTCTCGATGAACCCGCAAATGGTAATCCATATGCACACCATTTTCCATTATTTTTATTAATAGCTACTCTATCTCCATTAATAATTTCCGCCCCTATATATTTCTCCCATAATTCTGCTTGAGTAGATTTTCCAGTACCTGATGGGGCTGAAAATAATATTGCTTTATTTTTATATTTTATATATGAAGAATGTAGTATAAATGTATTTTCTTTATATAAAATATATTCAAATGCTATTTTGTCGAAGATGTCAAATGTTGTTTTTAGAGTTTCATATGGATTTGTGTAATAATGATATTCATAATAAGTATTATTATCACTAAGTTCAAATAAACAACCATGAGATCTTCCTCTTGATAAACCTGTATACTCTCTTATAAGTCCATTTTTCCCTTGATATATTTTTATATAGTTTTTGTCATATAAAACTGGATAATTAAATTTATATGGTTCATCTTGTTTTATAAGTTTAATATTTATATCTTTAATTCTGTCTACTTTCTCTTTATATGCATTAAAACATTCATTTTCTTTATATGTAAATGTGGTTTCTATACAAAAATTTATGTCTGCTATATTATATATCCTTTTCATTAAATCCTCTCTTTTATAGAGAAAAAGCCATGTCAAACGACATGACTTTCCCTTCTATTAATTAATCTGTATATTTTATGACCAAAAGTAACCCTCTGTTTCTACATAAGTGTCATTACATATAATTTCATCTGGTTGACCTGCAGGACAAAGTCCTTCAGCAAAGTTACCCTCATATTCTAAAACACATTGAGTTTTATGGAAATTAGTTAATATTGTATCTCCATTTTCTGCACAAGCACCTGCTATTCTTTCTGTTACTTCAAAATCATCTATGTTAATTAGAGGTTTCTTATATTCTTTCTTCAAGACCTTTCCCCCTTTCCAATTAATAAGTCTTACATTAAATAATAATTATTTTAATAATTTTAATTTAGTTAAGGCTAGTAATTTATTTGTATTATTAGTTATAACTAATTTACCATTAACAACATCCACAGTATAGTACATATCAGTAGATGATTTAACTCCTATGTCCTTATTATTTACTAATACTTCATTAGTTAAATTTTCTGGAATAGTTATTTCTGTTCGTTGTGTTGGCACTGCTGCATCTATTCTTGCACCAAGTTGGACTTTACTATATGCTTTAGCCGCATTTTGTAAAGTAAGAGTTATACTATCCCCTGGCGCTATAACAACTTCTGTTTTACGGCCATAAGCTGTATATTCATCCATCTTATCTGGTATAGCAACTACTTTAGCATTATTTTTAAGATATGCATCTATAAATACATTACCATCCACTGTAAATAAATCAGCTTTATTAGATAATAAACTTTGTTCTCTTATAGAAACAAATTTCGCAGAAGATTCGTTATCAACATCTACTTTACCTATATTATCTTTATTTACTTGAACTGAATTATATATACGTACTGCATCTAAATAAAAGGCATTATTTCTAGGCACTATAATTTCTACTCTATAAGTTTGAGTTTTATCTCCCATAAATGTAGCTACTGGTAATTGATAAGCTCCACCTGAATTATATTTAGTATTTATACTTTTACTAGATAATAAATTATTATCTTTGTCATAAATTCTAAACATAAATCTTCCAGTATTTCCACTAGCATAAGAATATATATCTATTCCTTGACCTGTAAATGTAAAATCAGCTTTTACTATATTATTTGATTTAGGAACATAGTGAATAGTTCCACCACTATAAACTAATTCTGAAGTTCCTGTATTATACTTAGAATCATATCCTAAATTACCATCACCAGATACTCCTGGTATAGTATCTGTTCCTAAAATGCTCCATCCTGTATCATAGTTAATTAAAGTCTTTCCACCTTCATCCGCAAAATTGTCTTCATAATATATACTTGATGCTGGCACCATAGATACAGTTTTTTCTACATTAACTTTATTATTATATAATTCATTAAATGTAAATACATCTATATCATCCATGAATTTAGTTAATTTATAAGTTATAGACTCTCCATTTCCTTTCAATGTCATTTGTCCATAAGTTCCAGCTTTAACATTATTTGTAGCTCCATTTAATGTTATTGTTGCTTGCTTTTCAGCTTCTGTAAATGTATCTGTATAAGTTACTGGTTTACCAAAGTCAACTACATATGCTTTGTTAGCTGCACCATAAACATCTATTGTAACTTTAGTTGGTCTTGATTCTAGTTGTTTTTGACCATCTATAGCAAAGTTAGAACCTACTTTAGTTATATTAGCTTTAACAACATAATATAATTCTTTAGTTCCAGCTGTAGTAGATTTAAATTGAAGTTCTCCATCTACTATTGATGCAGTAAAATCACCATCATATGTTTTTGGGTTACCATCTTTATCAGTTAAAACTATTGTATAATCAGATACTTCATATCCATCTACAGTTAATTTTTCAAATTTATCATTTCCTTTTACATCAACAGTTATAGTTGTTCCAACAGAAGTACTATCAGCATCATCTACTGTTTTAGGATGTAGTCCCGCAACTGGTTTTGGGAAATCTTTTGTAAAATCTTTACCATTATCTGTACCATCATACAATTTTCCAGAATAAGTTGCAGAGCTATTTGTATAAGCTGCTCCATATCCATTACCTGTATATTTTACAGATATAGTTGGTAAATTTGTAACTTCTTTTTCTGCTGCAACATTTGTATATATTATAGTTGTTGTTCCATCTTCATTTTCTGTGATTATAGCATTAGCATCATTTTGTAATTTAGTTTTACCTTCTTCTGTTAATTTAAAATCTGCTGGTAATACATCTGTTACTACACCATTTTTAACTAATGATATTGCTTGTGATGCTATATTTCTATATATTTCTTCCATTTGACTACTTGCATCATTTTCCTTAATAGTAGTTATATTGTAATATGCTTTTGCGTATGATTGTGAAGGTGTTGATTCAAATGTTAAGCTTTGATACCAATCAGTTCCATCATTTGTCATTTTATATGGTGGTTGATTCATAAATTTTTCAGCGACAAGACGTCTTTCCTCTGTATTTTGATTATTATTACCCTTGATACCACCAGTCAAAGCTACATTATAGATACTACTATCTTCTGATAAGCTTATAGCTGCATCTATAGCTTCATTCTGATCCTTTATAGTAGTATAATTACCACCTCCATCAGTATTTTTTCCATTAGTATAATGATATGTCGGAACCCCATCAGTCATAAATACTGTTAAGTGTTCAGCATCACTTCTTTTTATAGTAGAAGACGCTAGTTCTTTTGCAACTAAAAATGCTCCTTCTGTATTTGTACCGCCACCGTTATTAGCACTATACACATTATTTATTGCTGATTTTATTTCACGTTCATTACTTGAATAGTTATTAGAACTAAAACTACTTCCATAGAACGTCCAACTACTATCACTATAATTTCTAGCACATGCAGTTGTTCCATAAGATACGACAGCAACTTGTGCATCTACTCCATTATCAGCAAATACTTTTTCTACAAATGTATTTGCTGCATTTTTAGTCATTTTTTGTAATGAATTTGTCATACTTGAAGATGCATCCAAAATAAGTACAATATCAACTTTTTTAGATGTTCTCTTTTCTGTACCTTGAACACCTAACTTAATATCAAATAATTGATTTCCTTGTCCATCTTTACCCTTATCTTCTGCTGTCTTTGTCAAAGTAATATCATCTTCTGTCACTGGGTCATTTGAAGCACCTCCAGTAGCTGTCAACTGATTACCAACTTGTTCAGTAGAATCTTTTTCTTCATTCTGACCAGTTTGACCTTGATTACTATCATTTTTATTAGAGTTACCAAACAAATTACTAAACCAACTGCTCAAACTAAAACTAGAAACAGAACTACTAATACCACCCCAACTAGCAGCATATGCTGTACTTGCAGCTGCTGGCGACATTCCGACTAGCAAGACTACTGCCAAAAAAGTGGTGAACAATTTTGTCAATCGATCTTTCATTTAAAATCCCCCTTTATAAATTTTTTATAATGAATTTTAAAAATACATAACTGCCTACTATTCATAAATTCGATTAATTAAGACAAATCCCTTCTATATAAATCGAAATTTGTTTAGAAAAAACTTTTTTTGCTTAATAAATCTACTTATCCACTTTTGATGCCCCTAAATAATTTGATAATCATTTAAATATACTTGTGTATTTTTAAAATTATTATCACACTCTTTATTTTTCAGTATCTACCATTATGATTTTGCTGTTAGATTTTGAAAAATGCTTTGTACTTTGAGTCAATGTATCCCCTGATTTAACATTTTCAAATTTAACTCTGTATGTTATTCCGCCTAGATAAGCACCTGATTTATCTAAGTTTTTGTAATAAACGTACACTGTTCCTAAGTCTTTTCCTGAAATATTTTTTATTGTTACTTTTGAATCTGCTGTACTTAAACTTACTTTGCTAGAATTCATAGACATATTTGTCTGTGCATATGTTGCTTCTGCGTATGTATAATTAGTACCAAAGCTATATTTCATTCCACTTGTTTCAAGAGCTAGGACAGATTTTCCTGAAGGAATATTTGTCAATTTGAATGTTGCTGTTTTTGATCCAGCTTTTAATTTTATTTCGCCATATTGTAGGTCTTTGCTTGATGTATTTGTAACTACTATTGAAAGTACGTTACTTACGCTTTTATCGCTACCATCTTCAACAAAATTTCCTGTATATTGCCCTATGTTTTTTATTGTCATTCCTGTTGATGCTATTGTATAAGGTAGTGAGATTTTATTTGAGCTATTACTGTTGTTGTTTGTATTATTAGAACTATTGCCTGTATTATTACTACTATCTGTGTTATTTTTATTACTGCTATTGTTAGAATTTCCATTACTTGTGCTGTTGTTATTGTCAGAATTTGAGCCTGTGTTGTTGTCTCCTCCTGAATTTGAATTGCCATTGTTGTCTGATTCTGAATTGCTGTTACCGTCTATACCATTTCCTTCTTCAGAAGTAAATCCTGAAATTTTACTTACATCTGTTGTCGTATCATCTGTTACATTGTCGCCCGAAGCGCCACTGGAGCTAGTACCATTTTTTCCATCTTCTGATGAATCTGTAGTTGTGGATGAGCTATTGCGAGCAAAATCAGCTATTTTACTACCTACGTCCATTCTCCACAAGACCAATCCTCCCAATAAAACTACTAATACTGCTATTAGAACTTTATCTTTCATATTTCCACCCCCACATTAAAATTATAATCCTTTTTAACAAAAATTTCTATTTACATTAGTGTTACTACTTAATAATACATATATTTTATTAATAAAGATAATAATTCTAATCCTAACTAATTGTTTTTTATAGTACTTATTGTATCCTTGCTTTTTAAATATATCAAGTTTTTATGATAATTTTCTTCTATTTTTTTACATTTTATTAATTATAGGACAACCCTCTAAAAATTAGAGGGCTGCCACTTACTTCTCATCTTCTTTAAAAACTTTCTAATAGTACTCTCATAAAGTCCAAACTTTCTCATCAGCTTAGAATATCCATCCATACCTAATCACATTATATTATCAACCTTTATGACACGATTTATCTTTTAATTATCATACCCACACACTCTATCTTTTAACAATATCATGCTCCAGCATAAGCTCATTCACAACGTCGACAATCTCCTTCGCATCTTCAATAAATTCCCTAACTGTGTTGATGTGAATAGGCTTTTTTTCTGCATTTTCATGAAACATATCAAACTGGTGGGCGATGGAGTTTCGTCTTTCACAAAGTCGGTTCATCCTTTCTTTTAGTTTTGTTACTCTTTCCTTTCTGTCTATTTCATAGTTGTAGATTTTGTTTGCAATTTGATACATATGCAGTCCAATCATATTCATCGCTTTTTCGATTGAATCGTAGGAAATTAGCGAGATTTTGCTGTATTCGTAGTTTATAAATTCAATAAACCATGAGTCGTCTTGCTCTCCTTTTAATACATCTAAAATCGTTCCAAGTTTGATGTTTATATTTTTATAAGGTTTTGTCTCTTGCCATATTTCGTCATACATCTGCATTATGCCGAATTGAGTAATTTCATGAAAATAAAAGTCGAGTGAACCACCTAAAAACACAATCTGGGAACGTAGGATATAATCTATTTTTTCCTTATCCTTACTCTCCAACAAGTCAATAGTATTAAACTGATCCTCTATATCTTTTATGCTGTCTTCAAAGTGCTTTTTAATTTCAGCTAAGTCGAATTTTATAACTTCGGGTTGTATTTTGTCCCTTGTATTTGACTTTCTTTTAGATAAATCTAAATCGCGATGTTTATCCAATTTCATCATCCAACACCACCATCGTTTTTAAAACTAGGAACAGCACCATATCTTCCCATTATGTACCCCTTGGCTATGTTTTCATCAGCCCTAATATTTTTAATTTCGACAAGAGAATATAGCTCCGTTGCCCTGTCTTTTCCCAATTGTACAAACCAAATCTGATCATTCCGAAATAAATTTAAGCTAAGCAAACTTATATCGTGGCTTGTGAAAATAAGCTGGGCAGAGCTGTTTGGAAGATGGGTATTAAATAAACTTATAATTTTATAAGCAATATTTCGGTGAAGGTTTAATTCGATTTCGTCTACAATCATCACCTTTCCATTTATAAAGCTCTCTATAATAGGTAACACAAGGTCAAATAATTTGTTGATTCCCGTCGACTCCTCTTTATACAAATCAGTTTCAAACTCGTCGTAAACGAATTTTATTCTTATATCTTTATCGTCTAAATTTTCTCCTGAACTTTCAATTTTAATATCCTTTATATCACTATCAAACTCGCGAAAAACAGATATAATTAACTCCCTCATCTTCTCACTTTCCATCATAACCTTAATACAGTTTTTTCTTTCAGTCTTTACATCACTATTTTGTATGACAAGATATTCTTTAAAAAACAAAAATGCATTATTTATCTCAAAAATATCACTTTTATCACCAAGGCACGACAACAATAGTTTATTATCGTCAATTTTATTTTCGATTATCTCCAACAACACCTTATTTTCTTCAAATTTTTCACCAAGACAGACTTTCCCTTCCTCTCTTTCAAAAACATTCATAGCATTTTTATCCTCAAAATAATATAAATATTCCTCATCCACCAAATTATCTTTTAACACAAATCCATAAGCATATCTAATATCATTTATTATATATTGCATATTAAACTCGCTTTTTTTATCATGAGCCATCTTGTGAGTAGGTTGTTTCAACACTTCACCAGGTCTATTTTCTCTACTTTTAATAACCAGATCTCTCATAAATCCAATACCTTTAAAAATATTGCTCTTTCCTGCACCATTTGGTCCATAAATCACAGAAGTATGCAAAACTCTAAAATCGTCAAATTTCTTTAAGTATTTTTCATTTTTGATATTATCCGTCGCAATAGCCGAAAAAGTGACCTTTTCCTTAATGGACTTAAAATTGCTACACGAAAACTCCAACAACATGACTTATGCCTCCTTATTCATAATCATCGTCAAACCCGTCATATTCAAAGTCTTCATCATCCTCATCATACCCGTTTGGATATAACAAATCCTTCATATCATCGAGTTCCTCACGCAACTCAATAAGCTCGCTCTTAGAATATTGTCGAAGTTCATCCTCATATTGATTAAAATCCTCGATAAGCTCCTGAATAATTTCCTCCCTAGTTTCCCAAATTTCCTCTAACTCATCCTCAGAATAATCCGCAAGCTCGTCCTCATCTTGCTCGCAATATTCTACAAGATCCTGTATCATTTCTTCCTTAGTCATAACAATCCTTCCTTTCAATATCTTAAAATTAACTTTATGATTTCTATTTTTAAAATTCATAACTTCATATCTTGCTCATATTTTGCATAGGTTTCATATATTTATGCACGCGTTTTTAAATTTAAAATTCACTGCGTTCATAACGTCAATGACTTCGTCCATTACTTAAAATTCACTGCGTTCATAACGTCAACGACTTCGTCCGTTACTTAAAATTCACTGTGTTCATCCCAAAAAGTAAAAAAGACTAGAACCTCTATTCTAGCCTTTTTGATTTACTCCCAACCGTGCCATGGAGCAATTTCATCTTTATATCTTTGTACTAATTCCTTACTTCCCACAATCATAGGTTCCAAATCCACTTGACAGCAATTATCCGTATAACTTATGACAACATCAGTAACTTCATACTCGTAAATATTAAACTCGCCGTATAGACTGTCGCTTATAAAATCCCCTTTGTGAGGTATGACATCACTCTCGATTGTTTTGACAATATTCGTAAATTCATCTATTTCTTTGCTTCTTTCGTTTACTAATATTCCTTGTGATAATGTTATTTTCATGGAATGCCTCCTTGTTCGTTTTCAGACTACATTCTACAATTCTACATGAATGGAGTTTTTTCCTTTTTTTTGTGGTATTTTTTTAATTATGGGAAATTATATACCTTTTTTGTGTTCTACTTTTACTACACTTAATTTTCCATTTGGCATGGCATTTTAGTTTTTATTTATTTTACAATGTACTTCCATCTTCAAGTATAACAGCTCCATCATCATAAATTTTCTTCACAGCAGGATAAATCTTCTCTCCACAATATTGACATTTTCCTGTATATCGTGAAACTGCACAAGTATTTCCACAAACAGGACAATCTTCATAATATCCTGTAGTACCTAATCGTTTTCTCGCCATACAACCATAACAAAGACTTCCTGTTACACCATAATTTAAAATAGCATTTTCTTTATCTACATAATGTCCAGGATGTCCCATACCATAACACCAAACTTTATTGCTATTCTTTTCATCTGATGATTTGTTACTACTTTCATTTGAATTACTATTGCTAGCCACTTGTTCTTCTGCTTCTTTTTTCTTTTCTTTACAAATTTTCAAAAGCTCGTTACATTTATCCAGTTGTTCCTTAAGACTCTCACTTTTTTTACATTCTTTTATAGTATCTTCAAAATCCTTTTTCGCACTCTTATATTTGCCGTCATTAATTTCCTCTTCAAAAAAATCAATCGAATCATCTATGTTTTTTAATACTCATTAGCCTTATCTTTCACTACATCAGTTTCAGTTTTTATGTCATTAATCTTATCTATTTTTTCTATCTGAAGAAAATATGCTCCATCTTCCTCTGAATCCTTAGCTTCTACTAATAAATTCAGCTGCTCAATTAAATTTTTTGCTTCCGTATCATCTTTTTTAGATTCCAAGGCTAATTTAAAATAATCAATAGCTTTGTCATATTCCTCCTCTATAACATTTGATTTTCCTTTAGACATAGCATCTTTATATTCTTGACTTATACCCCCTAACTCTGCTTTGTTACAACCTACAACCATTATAGGAAATAAAATTAATATCCTTTAATGAATCTATAATAAATATTTCTTTTTCAGATTCAATCTGAATTCTAAATTGTCCATAATTATTATATAATTCTATAAATTCATTAACATAACCATTTCCTTTCTCTGCTCTCCCTTTCAAGATAGATCCATTAAAGTTTATCTCTATCAATATATCATCTCGTTGCTCCATAACATTAACACTAATACTCTTATTAAAATCAATATATATTGGTCTATACGGAAAATTAAATAATTCCACAGATGATTTTATTTTATTAACAATATAATCAAACTCAATTGAATTTTTGCACACCTTACCTATAGTTGGGTAAATTAATTCATTTTGACCATCAGTTATAGCTAAACCACCTATAAACATAGATTTTTTATATTTCCTATTATATAAAATGTTGTTTATAGCTTTACCTGCATACTCCCCACCTTTTTTATCGTCACCATTTTTATCCAAGCCCCAATAATGCTCCATCATGATTTGGATTTAACTACAAGCATTTTTCAAAATTATATTTTGCTTTGTCATCTTCTCCAATAAATTTATACAGTTCTGCTTTCTGAGCATATGCTTGATACATTATTGGATATAATTCTATCGCCTTGTCCAAATATTTTAAACAGTTTTCTTTGTTTTCATCAGATCCAGAATATATAAATTTATAAAAATAACACACACCCATATTTAAATATGATTCTGCCAAATTACAATTTAAATCTAAAGATTTTTTATAATATTTTATTGCATCCTCAACTTTGTCAGCAAAGTGACCACAAACCCCTAACTTATCATAAACCGCCTCTGTTTTATCAACTGCTTCAGATTCTTTAAATATCATTATAGCCCCGTCATATTCTTCCATCTTTGCCAAGCTAATACCCTTTATTATTAATGCTTCATAATTAGTCTTATCTTCATCTAATACTTTTTGACTATACTCTAGAGCCATTTCACAAATCTCCATATTTAAATATATATTAGCATATCTTAAAAATATATATTCACAAGGCAATATATCTTCAAAACTTTTATATATACTCATTGCCTTATCATAATCTTCGTTTTTCTCATAATTAGATGCCAATAATAACTTTTTATCTAGCTTATGGAGTAAGTCTTCACCTTTCTGAATTCCCAATTTTTCTAGTACATTTTTAACATCTTTAGATGCACCTTTATTTTTAAATTCAAAAATTTCTTCCTCTCTTAAAATTCCCATTGCTTTGTACGCATTTATAGCATTTTTTCTGTTAACAAGTTCACTTTCAGCTTCTATCCTTTGTATTGTTCTTACAGAAACGTCAATTTTCTCAGCTAATTGCTCCTGTGATATATCCGTTAGCTCCCTTTTTTCTTTTAAATAATTCTTTTTTTGCATTCTCCCTCTCCTTATTTATATACTTAATTTATATTTGTTTATATAGTAATATATAAATAACGAAAAGTGAACGACAAAATAGGCGACATTTTTATTTTTTTATACTACTGACAAAAATACTTCTTAATCACAGTCAATCCATCCCCATTTAACCTACAAAGATACTTCGCTGTATTTTCATCATAAATAGTGAAATCTATGCCATCTGCCAACATCTGAAAATCCTCACCATTAGTGCGAATTTTGAAAATATATTGGGATATATAATCGCATAATCCCCCCTCAGTGTCTATCACACCATAGAGCCAGTCACCTTGGATGATGAAGTTGTCATCAAATATTGAGCCCTTTTTGCTGTATAATAGTGATGATTTTTTGGTGTTTGTGTCTACTTTGTAGATTGAATCGTATATTGCGTAGTACATGTTCTCGTCTTGTGGTGTGGTGTTGGAGCAGGCGGTGATTAGTAGTGTTGTGATTAGTAGTGTTGCTAGGATTAGTTTTTTCATTTTGTTTCCCCCTTTTTGTTTTTATTTATTTTATTCTTTTGGGAGGGGGATTATCCTTAAAAAAAATAACCATTAACCAAATCAAGATAAATTATTTAACAGCTAAAAAAATTTTTAACTCTTCTATTAGATATATTTAAAAATATAATCAAGTAATCTCAATAAAAAATCAAGCTTATTTGCATATAATAGTTTGTAGTTTTATTAATTACAACTAATTGCAAGTAGTTGTAAGAATCATTATTTTTATTTACAATGTATATATAATTGATAAATGTTCTGATTATAAAATAATAAAAAAATGGCGGTGATTATAATTACATCTACTACAAAAAATATCTCAAAAAAAATAGAACTAATTTCAGGATTAAATACTAATAAATCCATATCAGAAAAAAAACAGGAGGAAATCTATAATTTTCTTATACAAAATAAACTTTACCTTGATGAAGAATATGAGGAATGCATAACATCTAGACACAGAATAATATGTAAAACAGAAGAAGGATATAGAACAAGAGTAAACTTAGATAGGTTTCAATATAGCATATTTAATTATAGAGACCCAGATTTATCATTACAAAATTTAAGTTTATTAGCAAAAAAAATTAATTTAGAGCTGATATCTACAGAATTTATAGATTCAAGTTCTAAATACACATTTATCAAAATAGAAAATGGTAAACAATATAAAATACAATCTACCATCGGAAACCTACAAAAAGCTTTAGATAAAATAAAAAATAATGAAAGTATAGATTTACTTTTTAATAAATTTTCTAAATACAATGATTATACCCTTGAAAACCTTGATATATTTTTAGATGAATTTAATATAAAAAGAACAAGTGAATGTATTGAATATAATAACAATAGAAGATATATTAATGGAATAGATAAAACAACACTATATAAATATAAAATTAATATAGGTGATTTAATAATGAGAAATAAGATTCCTGCAACATTTGACACAAGTAATCCCTTTTTTCTATATAATATTCAAATATTATGCAATAAAAAACAATTAAATATAAAAATTGATTTAGATCAAAAGTTAGAGAGTCGTCTAAAAATAAGAGCGGTAAATAAGGATGGTATGACGGTAATTCTCAGCTCTGAAGAATTGCAACGTAATCGCCCATTTACCCCTAAAATTTTACACCCTAGTTACCCAAATGATATAAATATTAACAATATAAAATTATGGTGCAAAAATAATCGACCTGATTATATGTTATTATCAACGGAATATAAGAATGCTAAATCTCATTTAAGATGGAAATATATTGGAAATGAAATAACTATATCAAACAATGAAAATAAAGAATTTACAATGTCATGGGATAATTTTTCTAAATATAAATCACCAATGCTATTTATATTAAGAAAAACAGAAAGAACAGTTCAAGATACTTTATTAAAATATAATATACCTTTCGAAGTACAAGTAAAACTAGAGGGATGTAAGAATAAAAATTTTTTACCTTTTGACTTTGTAATTTTTAAATCTTATGAAAACAAACAAAAATTCATAAAAGAAAAAGACTTTAAAAATATATTATTTATAATTGAATATCAGGGTCCACAACATAAGAAAGGTATTTATGGAAAAACAGAAGAAGAAAAAATAAAAAACCTTGAGTATACTAAAAAAAATGATGAAATAAAAAGACTATTTTGTGAAGATAAAAAAATCAAACTCGAAGAAATGAATCAAACTACATATGAAGATATACCTACAGAGTTAGAGAGGATATTGAAAAATACAATTTACTTGATAAATAGAGTAAAATTATTTTGAATTTATATGCAATCACCAAAGTCTGATAAGAATACTTTGGTGATTTTTCTTTCATTTAAGATATACAGATTTTTGGTAACTTTTAAGATGGATATTCTTTAAATCTTCAAAGACAACATACATCATTAGATACTCTATACACTAAATTATATAAAAATTTTAATGATAGATTTGAAAATTAGACTTTCTTTGATAGAAATAACTTATTTTAAATTTCTATAATTTTATTAAGTAATTTTCTATACATCTTACTTTCTTAATAATTAATTCTATTTATTAAGTCTAATATTATACTTGAATAATCAAAAATCAACCTTGAAACTTCTACCCTTGAATCATTTTCTAATCGTACTAAAATATCTCTCAATTCTATGCAATTATATGATAAGTCGCCTAAGTATCCACACATATCTTCACATAATTCATCATAAAATACTTCCCTATAAGTCTGTATACTTTCTTGACAAGTTGATATTTCTTGGCTATTAATATCTATATTTACCTGTGCTATAGATTGAATTTCATTGTAAATATTTATATAACTTGTACAAAAACTTTGTAAATATTTTATTGAATGTCTATAATTTTTAATTAATCTCATTCTTATTTCATAATCCATATTTTCACTGCCTTTCTCTATAAATTAATTAAAACTTTTGTAAATCTAACTTATCTATATTCAAATTTTATCTATACATGTATTTTTAGTATTAGTACTTATAATACTTTAATAACTTCGAATACCCTCGTTGCCTTTTTATTCTATTTTATAATTTTCCAAGCCATACTAATTTCCCCTTTATTCCTTTACTTCAGTTTTAAAAACTGTTAATAAAATTATAATCTGCTTCCTAATCAATATCAACATTCTATTAAAAAGTATCTATAACCTTACATAATATGGCATTCATAACCATTAAAATGTATAATTTTATCATGATACATTCATACAAATACAGAGGGAAATTTTATGGAATTAACAAAAAACAAGTATCAATAACAAAAGGAATAGCCATACTATTCATGCTACTTCTACACTTATTCTGCACAAAAGATTATCAAGGCTTATTCACACCCACTGATCATCATTAAAGGTATTCCTCTAGTTTATTACCTAGCCTTGTTTGGGGAATGTTGTGTAGCAATTTACTGTTTTTGCAGTGGCTATGGACTTATGTGTACATACAAAAATAACCCAGATGAATATAACAAAAAGAATTCTAAAGTTATATATTAACTTCTGGATTATAATCTTATTATTTGTAGTTTTATTAGGCTATCTAACTGAAAACTCTTCCACTTATCCTGGTGATATAAAAACATTTCTTTTAAATGTTACAGCAATATCAGTTATCTATAATGGCGCTTGGTGGTTTTTAACAACGCATATTATAATTTGCATCCCTCGTTTTATTATTATTTTTTTTAATAATCTAATTCCTACATAAATCTTATTTTTCTAATTTTTCTTTATTCTCTCCATTCTCCACTCAATATTTGATTTAACTTCTTTTGCTGGATTTCCAACAATAATTGTATTTGGAATATGAAATTTTTTTGAAACAACTGTCTTTGCCCCAACAATACACCATTCTGGTATTTCACTTCCCTTTAATAAAGTAGCACCTGTTCCAATCCATACATTCTTATGTAAAATAATTGGCTCTTCAAAATTAATTCTGTTCCCGCTTATTTTATTAATAATACTATGATTATCTGTTGCTCGTATTTCTATATTATCTGACAACATACAATTATCTTCTATAATAACACTTGTTCCATCTACTACATAAATTCGTGTATATCCACATATAAAAACATTCTTACCTAGAATAACAGAATTTCCATCCCCTTCTATAATTAAATTTATTTCATTTAAAAATGAATCTTCACCTAAAATAACAGAATTGTTATTTCCCTTTATTATAATATTTGAATGATGTAAATCCGTATTTTTTCCAATTACTATATTATTATTTGTCCCACTTGAAAAATCAAATTTATTTCTATAAATATGGGAGTTAAATACTTCAAATTTATTATTTTTTCCTTTTTTAAAAATATTCTTACCTATTAATTTATGAAAAATGGGCAATAAATATTTTAAAACTTTATTATTATATAAAAACGAAATAATTTTTTTTCTCAATTTTTTACCTCCTAAAATTTTTTTACATACTCTATAATTCAAAATAAAAAATTTATATGCTATACTTAAAATGTATAATTTAACAATTGTATTCAGTAAAACAAAAACTTTTAAACATTTTAAATTTATTATTAATAAAAATAAATAAATTTTGAGGGGAGTAAATTATGATAGTATTTGCAATTCCTTTTAGGGGAAAAGAAACTACAAACGATTGGAATACATGCGAAAAAAGACTAAATAATACATTAAATTCTATATTTAATCAAACTGATGATGAATTTAAAGTCATTGTAGCATGTAATGATATTCCTAAATTAAATAAAAAATATGATGAAAGACTAGAATTTATTAAAACAGATATTGCCATCCCACATACATGGATTGAAATGGCAAGGGATAAATTTTATAAACTAACAGTTATTGCTTATAGAATTAGAGAAATATTATTAGAACAAGATAATCCTAGTAATGGTATTTATGTCATGCCTGTAGATGCTGACGATTTATTAAACTGTAATATAGCAAAATATGTTAAAGAAAATCCTAATGAAAATGGTTTTGTCTCAAAAGATGGGTATGTATATTATAAAGGCAAAAATTATTTTAGAATATATAAAAATTTACATACTTTCTGTGGTAGTTGTAATATAATAAAAATGTATTTAGATGATTTACCTACAAAAAAACCTAATCCTTTATTATGTCATGATCAAGCTATAGCAGCAGAACTAAATGCTAAATACCCAATAAGATTTGACCATCATATCATAGTTGATAAATATAAAGAAAATGGCAAACCATTTGCAGTCCTTCCTTTTAGAAGCACTGTTTACTTAAGGGATACAGGCGACAATATATCACAATTAAATAGTAATACAAAAGTTAATGATCGTTTTCATCCAATTGCTTTTTTAAGAAATATGAATATATTTACTATGAAACCCATAAATAAAAAAATTAAAAAAGAGTTTGGAATTCAAAAATTTTAATTTTAACTTATAATCTAAAAAGACACATAAAATTTTTTCTAGTAGTTTTATGTGTCTTTTTCACTAAACATTACCAGTTATCCTCTCTATTTATCTTTATATAGTTTTTTAATTTTACCCTTTATACGTTTACTAAAAGTAACTATCTTCTTTAAACTATTTTCTTTCATTAATTTTTCTATTAATAAATTAAAATCATTAACCTCATATTTTTTATAAAAGTTTTTCTTATTCCTAGTATATGTACAACTTATATACGCTGAAGGATTAAAAGTAACTGATTTATCAATATCTACAATTCTAAAAATAATTTTTCCTTTGATTTTTTCAAAATAATCTTTTCCTTTATCACTATTCACCAAAATCAACGAAGTCCCCTTATTATCATCAAGTTCAGGTACATTAGCTTCAATTCCCCAAAAATCAGCTAGTGTAATATCACTTTCTCTATGCAATGTCTTATACCTACATTCATAACAAGAAGGTCTTAAATAAAAGTCTTTTACAAAACCTTTTATATAAGAATTTTCATTACCTATATCCTTGTATGAAGACCCATCATCAAAATCAATCTGTAAGGAATATGTTTTCCATCCTGTAGACTTATCTCTAAATTTAATACCAACTATATTTTTGCCATTAGCTATGAACTTTTTATAATGCTCCCAAACATATGTAGAAGGCACACCATGACAAACTATATCCTGACAAATCAGGTTATCATAGTCTTTTTGTAAATATCTTTTTAAACCAGCTATTTGACAAGGTGTTCCACTAAATAATACTTGTCTTCCTTGCTCCAAAAACTGTTTTGTTTCATAATAAGAACTTCCTATCGTACTTTGAACATATTTTGAACCTCTAAATCTATGTAAATCTTCCATATTGTCTACATAACTATGTCTAACATTATAATTTTCATCAAACTCTGCTCCAAATACAACTCCACCAGATTGAATAACTAATTCGCTTATTAATGTAAAAATTCCGCCTGATGAACTTTCCATTCTTATTTTTTCATCTTTGTTATAACATCCAACAGCTATTGGCTCATTTTCAACTTCTACTGTATGTACAATTGGACATACTTTTTCACATAAACCACATTCCACACATTTGTCTGAATCAACAGAAGGATATAAAAATCCCTCCTCATCAAACTTCATATCAATACATTTTTTAGGACAAACATTATAACATCCATGACAACCTGTACAATCTTCTTTTCTAGCTATTTTTATCATATGCTTGTCCTCCTTGTATTGATAATAATTTTGCCTTTATTTTTAATAAAGGTCCTCTAAATAATTCTCTTTCATAATCATTCATTGAGAATTTATATATAGAAATTGAGAATACTATTATATATATAACTCCCATTCCTATAAATCTGATAATGCTGTTAATTCCTATAAATGACATAATAATTCCTGCAAATATAGGTATTATTAATCCCGGTATAAATTTCGCTATACTTTTCCAAAAATATAGTATATCTAGCCCTACTTTTTTATGATAATACCAGTTCATAAGGATGCAATTTCCTAAAATCATTGTTGAACTTGTCCCAATTGCACAACCTATTATTCCATATGTTTTACATAGTGGAATACTGATAAATAAATTTCCTATTGCTATTAAAAAGTATAGTATAGATCTAAATTTATGCATATTTTTTGCCTTTTGTATTTCTATACCTAAGTTTTGAATTAACGGTACTGTAACAGGTAACATTAATAAAAGCGCCACTGGATAAGCAAATTCATATCCCTCCCCCGCAAATATTTTTACAAAATATTGTCCAAAGAATACAAATCCACTTAGTATTAATGAAAGGATTATAAATTGTATTCTTCCTACCTTTGTAAATAATTCTGTCAAAACTTTATTATCATCATTTTTGGTTACCATTCTATTTACCTTTGGTATAAAAACACCCGATACCGCTGTTGAAAAATTAAGATAATATGTATTAAATTGTGAACCTATTCCATATATAGCTACTGCGCCAGTTCCCTTAAACATACCTAAAAGAAATCTATCTACATTCCAATTTATTTGATCAACTATCATATTCAAAAATATATATAAAGAAAATATTGTAATTTCTTTCATTAAGCTAAAATCAAACTTTCCAAATGAAAACTTCATATTTAATTTTTTTAAACAGTACCATAAATTTACTCCTGAATAAATTAAAGTTATTACAGTAGTTGCAATAACCATTCCTACTGATTTATATCCCATTAAAAGTATTGGTAACATAACAAATGGGTTTAAAATAGTTTGAACTGTATTTAATATTTTTTGAAATAAAAATCTTTCATTTGCAGTTACATAAGAACTTAACACACTTGTTGGAAAAGAAATTGCAAGATTAAATACCATAAATGACATTAATATTCTTGCCTTATTTATTTCTGAAGCTGTAAGTCCATTTTTAAATATTGTTTCTATATTTAAAATTAATATTGTCCCTGCTATTAGTGCTACTATAGCTATAACAGAATATACTGTGATAAACATTCCATTTAACTTTTTTATTTCATTTTCATTATTTTCAACTTTATATTTTGAATAATATCTTATATATGCACTTCCAAATCCAAAACTTAAAAGTCCTAAATATGAAATTGTTGAAGATGACAAGTTATATAAACCATATTCATTTTGTCCTAATATTCTAAGCATTATTGGTGTATAGATTATTGATATTATATTTCCAATTATCAACTGTACATATGTTAATATTACACCTGCTTTTAATTGATTAACTTTCATTTATTCCCCCAATAATTTATCTATTTCTACTTTTCCTTGTAAAGCCTTCTCTTTATATCCAGGCATAAATTCATTTAGATGTTTTCTTATACTATCTTCATTATCCTTCATCCATTCAAATGCATTTATCAAATCATCCTTATTTGATAATGATTGGACAGGTAACACATAATTTTCATAAGTTCCAAAAATATCTTTAGCTATTCCCTTTGCCTTAACAGAATAGCCAATCACTAATGTTGGAACACATGTTGAATAAGCTGCTATAGTTGCATGAGTTCTTGCTCCTATAAAAAACCTACATCTTGATATATAACCTTTTAATTCCATACAATTATGATCTTCTAACATAACTACTCTTCCTGTATCTTTAAATTTATCGTACAGTACTCTTAATGGTTTTCTATCATCATTATTATTCCAAACAACATGAGGTATTAATGCAATTTGCATATCTGTAGTATCAATAATGTGTTTTATTAATCCTTCATAATTTGTCATTGTACTTCCTTTTTTAGACTCGCAACCTATAATTAAAGGACTTACATTTATACCAACTGTATTGTTTTCTTCAAATCCCTTTGGTAATGGTAAATCAATTTTGTCCAATTGGAATGCTGGATCTGGACAAAGAATAGTCTTATTTATTCCATTTTCTCTTAATGCATTATAAGTTAATGTTTCCCTTGCAACTATTAAGCTATATGTATTTAAATCCTTTTTTACTTTTTCATTTTTAATCACATCAGGTTCTACAGAGCAACCCCATAATACTGTTTTTGCTCCTCTTTTATTTATAAGAGTATTTAAATTGCCTAACTCTTCTAAACCTGTATAGCAGTAATTATCTCCACCAACAGACAGATATAAATCACCTCTTTTTACATCATCTAAAAAAGTTTTCTTTATGTATTCTGTATTTTTTAAAGTAGATTTGAAAAACTTTATATTAATTGCTGAAAAATAATACTTTAAAGAATATTTCTTTAAAGTATCATTTTTATTTTCTTTTATCTCCATTATCTCATTGATTTTGTTTTCTAAATCTTCATTTTGTGCTGTTGAATATACACACATATCTTTATTTAGTATTTTTTTTGTAGATCTTAAAATAGCTTCACATCCATGATTCCTACTACCACCATTTGCATATAATTTTATCTGTCCCATAATCTCTCCCTCTTTAATATTATCCTATTTTCCCATTCATTTTTCTAAGTAGTGACAATATTTTAATTTTAAATTTACTAATCTGTATATATTCAGAAATTTCTTCTATTGTGTATCTTTTATAAAATTCGCAATAAAGAATATAATATAATTTCCATAATTCCTTTTTACTGTCTGTTTGAAATTTTGTCTTTTCTCTTAGCCATAAACTATATCCTTTAGGATTATCTAAAAACAGTTTATTTCCTGCTTTCGTCAATCCATCATCTAGATATTCAAATATCCAAATTATATCATTATAATATCTGACTAAATAACCATCATGAGCCATTCTATTCCATACAACAGCCTCTGTCATAAATTTTTCCCCTTCAAATTCAGGATATTTATACTTTTTATGAATATCTGTATAAAAGATATATGCTCTTTCTCCATCTAATACTTTCTTTCCATCCTCAGTATAATCGTATCTTTGTAATAAATCTAAATCTAGATATTCTTCTTTAAAAAAATTATTTATGGTTTTATATTTATCATTACCTATATTAGCTACTATACCAGCAAATTTTTTGCTTTTATCTAATGACTTTTCCCATCTATCTACTTTATACAATGCATCATCTGTTAAATAATCATCTGAATCAACTGTAAAAAACAACTCACCTCTTGCTTTATCTAATGCATAGTTTATCGCTCTATGTTTTCCGCCATTTTCTTTTTTATAATATCTTATCTGAAAATTACTACTTTCCTTAGACCATATTTCAAATAACCCTTCTGTATTATCACTAGAACCGTCATCTACAACTAACCACTCAAAATCAGTAAAGGATTGTCTCTGCAACGATCTATATAAATTTTCTATTATATATCCTCTATTATATGTTGGTGTAAATACTGTTATCTTCATATTTAACTCCTTAATATTTACAAATTAATTCTTTATAATTATTCAAAAACACATTATAAAAAGTATCCTTTCCATCATCTGTTTTTTCTCTGAATTTCTCTCTCCAAGATAATTTATATAAATAAGTATCACTTCGTATAATTTTTTTATATTTTTCTGAATCAAATTCTTGATTAAATATTGCAGTAAGTTCATCTCTTTTTAAATTATTAATTGGAGTTTTATCCATAGCTATTTTTATATTATTTACCTTATGATATCCCAAATATATAATATAATCTATCAATAGGTAATCAATTATTATATCTTCATTTCTCCAATACTCTAAATAAAAATCTAGAATATATCTATAAAATAAACTATTCTTTTTACCACCAATTACAAAAGATGTCCATTGAAGTCCTGATATATAATTAGTTTCAACTTTTGGACTTTTACAAGAGAAAAATACTTTATCAAAAACATCATTTGGTATATCTTTTGTACAAAATACAGTAGCATCTATCCAAAGCCCACCATAATCTCTTAATAATGTCATTCTTATGATGTCAGAAAAATGTGCATTAGATATTATGCCTTTTTGATACTTTTCTAATATATATTCTGGCATTTTTATATAATTCTTATAGTTTTCCATAGTTATTAAAATTACTTCATGATTATTCGCATGTCTCCTAATACTATCAATACAATTTTTTACAAGTTGTGGTGCTGATTCTTCTCCTTGAAGCCAACATACCCATATATTTTGCTTTTTTGAATTTACAGCAGTTTCATGCTCCTGTTGATATTTATCTATTATATATGAATACTTTTTTGATAGATATCTTAATATTTCATTATGCCTTTTTTGCAAACTCCATTTATTAATTTTTCTTAAAAAATTGCCTCTATATGTAATATTATTTATAAATTTTATAAAAGCTAACTTATAAGAAAAATACTTTCGATCTATATTAAATTCATGAAAAATTTCTTTTAATCTTCTTTTTATCTTTAAAAGCATTTTTATTTCCCCTTATTACAATTTTAGTTTCCTAAAATATTTAAAGTTTTACAACAAGCATCTAATGATATTTTTGATAAATATATTTTTAACTTGTCTTTATATGAATAATTCTTTAGTTCTGTTTTATTGAATTTTATTTTTTTTCTATAATTATTTAAAGTTTTTCTTCCTTGTTTATCTTTATCTAAATTTGGCTCCCTAAGTATCATCTGATAACTATAAATACATAAATTAACAAAAGTCTTTTTTTCTTTTTCATATAATGTTGGATATTTTTTCTTTATAAAATTTAATCTCTCATAAGATGCTTCTACACCATCCAATCTCTTTATAGAATATTTACCCATTATACTTGAATCTCTTTGTATATAATTATAAAATGGTCTAG
>JABLTR010006257.1_pt1 | contig 22671 bp, 20 predicted proteins | sample 7160071 | NCBI WGS metagenome assembly JABLTR01 (sample SAMN14651230, study PRJNA627086) | human gut metagenome | isolation source: feces | host: Homo sapiens | reverse complement strand
TTTTCACGCCGCGCCGCGTCATTTTTCCTTGAAATACGTCAGTATTCCTGCGAAAAAATGTCTTGCGCAGCGCGAAAATTCCTCGCTGCCGGTCATATCATGAGTTTTCAGATACACCCTAGGGTGTATTCTTCCAACTCCCGACGCACCATCCGGCTTTTGAAAAGTAGTATATCGAATTTCAAATAAGCGGCCCACAAAAGAAGAATGAACGATTCGACAAAAATCTATCGATAAGTATTGATCGGTATCCGGCGGATGTGTTATGATTCTTTTACATTAAAAAATAGAAAACAAAATCAGAAAAACAGAAGGAGTGAGCCAGCCTTGAGCAGATTGGATATCAAAACCGCAAGCAAGGCCCAGACGGTCGTTGACCGCCTCTACAAGGACATGGAACGCAGGATCGCGTCCAGTCCTCCGGGACTGTGTCCCATCGATATGTCGCTGACCTTTTTGCAGTTGTGCCACGCGCAGTCGTGCGGCAAATGTGTGCCCTGCCGCATTGGTCTTGGACAACTGAGTGCACTGATGGGTCAGGTTCTCGACGGCACCGGTACGATGACCACAGTCGACACCATTGAAAAGACCGCGCGCGCGATTGTCGCCTCTGCCGACTGCGCCATCGGACGCGATGCGGCGCAACTGGTTTTAAGCGGCTTTGAGGGATTCCGCGACGACTATGTGAACCATGTAAAGCATCATAGATGCCTTGCATCGCTTCAAAATCCCGTCCCCTGCGTGTCGCTGTGTCCGGCGGGCGTGGACGTGCCGGGCTATGTCGCTCTGGTGCGCGAGGGGCGCTATGCCGACGCGGTGCGCCTGATCCGCAAGGATAATCCCATGCCGACTGCATGTGCATACATCTGCGAGCATCCCTGCGAGGCGCGCTGCCGCCGCAACATGGTAGACGCCCCCATCAACATCCGTGGGCTCAAGCGCTACGCGGTCGATCATGCGGGAGATGTTCCGAATCCTCCCTGCGAGGCATCTACCGGCAAGCGTGTGGCAATCATCGGCGGCGGTCCCAGCGGCCTTTCCTGCGCATATTATCTGCGCCTGATGGGTCACGGCGTAACGATTTTTGAAGAAAGGAAGAGGCTTGGCGGCATGCTCCGCTACGGCATCCCCGCCTACCGCTTCCCGCGCGAAAAGCTGGACGCGGAAATCGAGTCCATCCTGTCCACCGGCGTGGAAGTACATACCGAAGTGACGGTTGGAAAAGACATCTCCTTTGAACAACTGCACGAAGATTACGATTGCCTGTATGTCGCCATCGGTGCGCATACGGACAAAAAGACCGGCATTCCCGGCGAGGACAGCAAAAACGTCATGTCTGCCGTTGAGATGCTGCGTGCCATCGGTGATGATGTGATGCCGGACTTCACCGGCAAGCGTGTCGTGGTCATCGGCGGCGGCAACGTCGCGATGGACGTGACGAGAAGCTCGGTGCGTCTGGGCGCTGCCAGCGTCACCTGCGTCTATCGCCGCAGAATTGCGGATATGACCGCACTTCCGGACGAGGTGCAGGGCGCGATCGCAGAAGGCGCGGAGGTCCGCGAGCTCTGCGCGCCGGTGCGCATTGAGGCGAATGAGGCCGGTGAAGCCGCCGCGCTCTGGGTGCAGCCACAAATCATCGGCTTTGCCGACAAGTCTGGCCGCCCGCGTCCGGAGACTGCCGATCAGCCCGAAGAACGCATCCCGGCAGATATTATCGTCGTGGCCATCGGTCAGGGCGTTGAAATTGCAGGCTTTGAACAGACCGGTATCCCCATCCGCCGGGGAACCTTCATGGCAGAAAGCTCCAGCCAGATCGACAACATGGAAACCGTCTTTGCCGGCGGTGACTGCGTGACCGGCCCGGCTACCGCCATCCGTGCCATTGCGGCCGGCAAGGTTGCAGCTGCCAACATTGACGAGCAGCTCGGCTTCCACCACGAGATCCGCACCGATGTAGAAATTCCCGCGCCGCATCTTGACGTATGTCCGCCGCGCGGGCGCGTCAATACGAAAGAACGGGAAGCTGCGCAGCGCAAGTGCGATTTTGAGGACATCGAATGCGGCATGACGCACGAAGAAGCCTGCGCCGAGAGCGGACGCTGCCTGCGCTGCGACCACTTTGGCTATGGCATCTTCAAAGGAGGGAGGACGGAAAGATGGTAACGCTTGTCATTGACAACAAAACCGTTTGCGTGCCGGAAGGAACCAGCATTCTTCATGCAGCGCGCGAGGCGGGGATTGAAATACCGACGCTGTGCTATCTCAAAGATCTCAACGAGATCGGTGCATGCCGGATCTGTATGGTAGAGATCGAGGGGCAGGACACGCTCGTTGCCGCGTGCGACAATGAGGTACGCGAAGGCATGGTCATTCATACGAATTCGCAGAAGGTTCGTATGACGCGCCGCGTCAACCTCCAGTTGTTGCTCAGCCAGCATGAAGTGAACTGCGTCAAATGTACGCGCAGCGGCAACTGCAAGCTTCAGAAGCTTGCCAACGACTATAACCTGCTCGGCGCGCCCTATCAGAAAAAGCTGCGTCCGGCGCCGGTCGACTATTCCTCGCCCATTTTGCGCTTTGAAAACCGCTGCGTCAAGTGCATGCGCTGCGTGCAGGTCTGCGATAAGATGCAGGGTGTCCATATCTGGGATCTGGTCGGAACCGGTTCTCGGACCACCGTCGGAACGGCAAAGGCGGACAGCCTTTCCCAGTCCCTCTGCACCTATTGCGGACAATGTGTGACGCACTGCCCGGTCGGCGCATTGGAGGAGCGCGACGATACCGACCATGTCTACCGCATGCTGGCAGACCCGGAGCTGACGACCGTTGTGCAGGTTGCGCCTGCCGTCCGTTCGGCTTGGGCGGAGTATTTTGGACTGACGCCGGAGCAGGCAACGCCTGGTGTTCTTGCCTCTGCGCTTCGCCAGCTGGGCTTCCGCTATGTATTTGATACCAACTTCAGCGCCGACCTCACGATCATGGAAGAGGGCAGCGAGTTTATTGAGCGCTTTACGCATCGTGATGCCTACACATGGCCGATGTTTACCTCCTGCTGCCCCGGCTGGGTGCGGTTCGTGAAGGGGCAGTTCCCGCAGTTTGCGAGAAATCTGTCCACGGCGAAATCGCCGCAGCAGATGTTCGGCGCAATCGCAAAGAGCTACTTCGCAGAAAAGATCGGCGTCGACCCGAAAGATATGCGTGTCATCTCCGTGATGCCGTGTACGTCCAAAAAGGCAGAAGCAGAGCTTCCGACGATGCGTGATGCCTGCGGCGGTCCGGATGTGGACGTGGTCATTACCACGCGCGAGCTGGTTCGTATGCTCCGTTGCTCCATGATCGATCCGGCGGCGCTGGAAGAAAGCAGCTTCGACTCTCCGCTCGGCACCGGTACCGGCGCAGCCGTCATCTTTGGCGCGACGGGCGGCGTGATGGACGCGGCGCTTCGCAGTGCATACTATCTGGTCACCGGCAAAAATCCCGACCCGGACGCATTTTCCTCCGTGCGCGGCATGCAGGGGTGGAAGGAAGCCAGCTTTGAGATCCCCGGCGCAGGCAAGGTCCGCACGGCAGTTGTGAGCGGTCTCGGAAACACCAGAAAGCTTCTGGAGGCGCTCCAGTCCGGCAGCGTACAGTATGACTTTGTGGAGATCATGGCATGTCCCGGCGGCTGCGCGGGCGGCGGCGGTCAGCCGATTCACGACGGTGAGGAGTGCGCAGAGGCGCGCGGCAACGTCCTGTGGAGGCTTGACCATAAGATGCCTCTTCGTTTCTCGCATGAAAACCCCGACGTGCAGGTGCTTTACAAAGAGTATCTCGGAAAGCCGCTGTCCGAACGTTCTCACCATCTGCTGCATACCGATATTGACGGCTGGCAGATGCCGAAGGAGCTTTGAGTGGCGCTGCTTTCCAGGGCACAGAACAAATACAACTATGCGGGACAAGCTTGCCTTGTCCCGCACGTTTTATGTTGGCATTACCGCTTCAGCCACTGTGTAAACTCGTCCATTGAGATTTCGCCGTTCTCGCATTTCTCTTTTTGCGTACGCCGCTGAGAGAAATCAGCTCGACCGGCGAAATTGAGCAGCGTTCCGCTTAAATTGAGCAATGGGACCGCCCGGATTGAGCAGTCCCAGCACACATGTTGAATATGGACAGCACAAAACTGTCAAGGTACTGCCACCCGCAGATGCAGCGCAAGCAGGACGCCGCAAAGCGTATGGGCAATAGTCTGTTCGCAATACCCAATCCGGAATTGTTGGTTTCCTGATACGGAGTAGTGTTGTTGAACGCAGAAAAAATCTGTGATATAGTTGTTCAACAGACCGGAATTTATTGAGTAAACAGTCCCTCACCGTATTTGGTAATGAGGGACTGTTTGAGTATATATTATTTCTTCATCAATGGTGCGCCGGTGTGCCATGCTTGGCCAACCTTTTCCCCAATGGCATAGTAGCCGTTGCGGAACTGGTCAAACACGAAAGCGTTCAGCTTGGTGACATCTACCTTGTCCTTTTCATCCAGCACGGACTCGTCTGCCAGTACGCCAACGATCTCACCGATGACATGATGACCGTAGACCTCCATCTTGTCCTCGACGACCTTATCTACACCCACGCGTTTGATAAGAACAAGAAAGCTGCCAGCTAGATTATGCAAAGTAGTCTGGAAATCTAAGCTATCCCACAAAAAGCTCTGTCCGGTTGCGCTACGCAGTAAAAGCAGATAATTTGAACAATTTTATATAAAAATGCCGTGAAATCATACGATTTCACGGCATTTTGGTACGCCCGACACGATTTCCCCCCTCCGGGGGATAAACTTCTCATCGTGCCGGACGTGCGCCCTACAGAGTCGGAGTTTTCAGGCAGTAACTGATAAAATGCTGCATTTTCAAGGATTGTGCGGTTTTCGACGAGATTCCCCGCCTTTTCTGAATGATTGCAAAACCATTGAAAACACTGAAGAAATCGGCTTTTTGGGGATTTCGGATGATAGTAGTCAAATAGTAGTCACGGTCATATCATTGCCAGAACAGCATTTCAGGAAAAACATAAAGACGCGCTGCTTGCAGAATTACAAGCAGCGCATTTTTACATGTCGGTCAATTATCAAGATCGTTTCAAATCATATCCTTAGTCTTCTGGCTGCAGCTCGTAAGTACACAGATAAAATAGAAACGACGTCATCTGATAGCGGCTGATGCGGGTATCGGAGGCATCCAGCAGATCGGGAAGGTCGCTGTCGCGTGTGGTGATGCCGGTCTGATTGCACCAGAGCATGGCGCGGACGATTTCGGCACGGAGCTGCGGCTCACTCTGTATGGTCTGCTGGAGCTGTGTCCGGTCTACTGCCGTATCGACGCCGGCCATAGCCGCATAGCGGTAGATCAGCACGCACGCGGTTTGATAGTCCACTTTATCTGTGCATGCAGTACACACATCATCCTGCCGGAGGAGCCGTTTCTGCCAGGCCCAGCATACAGCGTCGTAATAGGGATCGGTGCCGTCAAAGTCCTCACTTTCAGAATCAGGCGGAAGAGCGGAGCTGTCCGTTTCGGGGCGTCCGGCGATCCGGTAGAGTACATCGACAAATTCGCCCAGCCTTGCTCTGGCCTTTCCGCCGAAGGTATCCGGCGTTTCCGGATCCACATACCCATTGCGGTACATATACAGGACACTGGCCTGATTGAAAATGCTCTTGATATCCGTAAATACCACAGTGTCCTCCAGACTGCCGCCGCTCGGCTGTTTGTCGAAGACGTGCGCGTAATAATCACTGTTGACAATATTGCTGGAGAGCTGGAACTTGTTTTCTACATAGAGACGGTACGCCTCGAGCGTTTCGTCGGAGATGCTGGCGTCCGCATGCGCAGGGATGACGGTCTCAGTCCCGGCGTCATAGCGGAAGGTTTTCGTCAAAAAAGACTTGTCCGACAGTACGGCTATATGGATCCCGGTGGATAACACGTCAGTACCTGCCAGCAGCCGCGAATCATAGTCCACGCCGAACAGGTTCAGAAGCGTCGGCAGAATGTCCGTCGTGGAGCAGTATTCATCCACCACGATATTCTCTGGAAGACCGGGAACATAACAGATGAAGCTGTTGCGGTATTTTTCAAAGGTGGTGTCCAGCGTTTGACCTGCCAGCTCATTGTATTCTGTCTCGGTTAGACCGTAGGGATAATGGTCGTTGGTCAGGACGATGCAGGTCTTGTCTGCAATGCCGGCCGCCTCCAGCCGCTGCGTCAGGTATTCCAGTGCATACTCCAGCTCCAAATTGCAGGCGATATACGCCTTGACCGGCTCGGAATCGGGCAGATCCTTCACCGCATCTTTGTTTTTTGCGCTCATGGCGTTGTCCCAGTTGTACTGGTAGTGGCCGCTGAAGGTCATGTAATAGGCGTGGAAGGGCGTTTCGCTTCCGATATAGTCGTCTACGGAGGCCTGCATCATCTCCAGATCGGACGAGGGCCAGTCGATTTTGATATCCAGACCGGAATCCGCTGCCTGGAAGGTGTAGCCCATGTTGGCGTGGGTGATGTTCCGGTTATAAAAATCCCCGATGTAGTCGTGATAGGCCCAGGTCTGATAGCCCATCTCTTTGAGCGCATTGCCCAGGCAGAACGGCAGATAATTGGTACCTGCCACATTGAAGCTGGAATCGGTTTTTGTACGGGACATATCTGGATACAGCCCCATACACATGGTGTACTCGCCGTTGGTGGTGACAGACTGGAAGGTACCATAGTAATTTTCAAAAATGATGCCGGCATGGGTCATCTTGTAGAGCGTCGGTGTCAGTTCCTCACTGATGAACCAGGGGCAGAAGCTCTCGGCGCAGATCGTGATCAGGTTATAGTCCTTCAAAAGACCGGTGTAATTATTTTTTCGGGTAGGGATCACGGTCGCCAGATACTGATCCGTATTTTTCAGAGTTTCGTCGTTGGTGCCGCTTGCCAGGGCGGCGAAATCAATGCTTTCGATCACATTATAGGAATTGCTGCTGTAGGTACGCGGGCTGCTGCTTGCACCCAGAGAGGACGGCGTGATCGAAGATGTGCCGCTGCGGCTGCCGAAGAGCATATAGCGGAGCTCCTGCGCCGTGGTGGCCAGCATACCGACCTTCTTATAGCTGCTGTCGGTGGAGGTGTTCACGTTGCAGAAGGTATGGTACACGGAAAGCGGCTTGTTTCGACCAGAAAGCATGAGACTTGCAGCTATGACCAGCAGCCCAAGAAAAACACCAGCGGACGCAAGCGCCTGCCGCCAGCGGAGCCGGCGCATCAGTGCGCCCGGTTTCCGCAGCGCAAGGCAGAGGATCGTCACAGGCAGCGGTATCAGCAGCAAAAGGATCGTCGAAAGGTTCCTGCCGATGCTGTAAAGGATCTGCGAGGCAAAATTTGTGACAACATTTCCGCCCATGCTGATCTCGTTGATGGGCATGAAGTTTCCGAAGATCACCTGATAAACCAGCTGCACCTCGGCAAACAGCACCTGCGCGGCCACCAGAATGCATCCCGCGATCTGCCGCGCGACGCCGGGCAGGCACGAGACCAGCAGGGAGCTGAGCACGCCGCCCAGCAGACCGAACAGAAACAGGTAGACCGCATAGCGGTCCAGTGAACGATATACACACAGGTGCAGACAAAGCTCGATATAGACGCTGGCAGAGCAGAACAGCAGCAGATTTTTGCGCCATGTTTTCCAGAGACTGCAAGACGGCGCCGCAGTTGCAGTGCAAGATTCACCTGGGTTTGCGTTGAACATATTGCTTACTCCTGATCAAGGTTATTGTAAAGGCAACACCGCACAATTGCGTCCGCGCGCTTCGGCGAATCTTTTCCGCCAATTCTGCGGTTGGAAAAGTTTGAAATACACAAAGTATTCCTACGCTTTTCCAAACCTTGACTTGACGAAAAATCTCTCGCCGAATCTGCTTGCCGAATTGTGCGTTGCTGCCTAAAGAAAACAGCAAGTGGAATTTATCAGGGCATTTGCAGAACCTTATCATAGAGAAAATGTCGGAAGCAGTCAACGCTTCTTCAGAAAAATTCAGAAAAATTTTACAGGGTGTATTCTTGACAATGCCAGAAGAACAGTGTATCCTACCCTCAAAAGGGAGTAGCTGGCACAGCTTTGTGTATCCGTCAGCGTCAGTACGAGCCGTTTGGCTCCGCCGCGGATTGAAAAGGCGAGACTTTTGTATCAATGGAAAGACATTGACGCAAAAGGGCTCGCCTTTTTTGCGTCTGTCGAAAGGAGTCACGGAACATGAAACACGAAAAACAGGTTTGGGAAAAATCCCGGATGGAACTGTTCACGGGGCTGGGCTGTCAAGAATCAGGCCTGACACAGGCGGATGCGAAGAGCCGTCTGGAGAAATACGGTGCCAACGAGCTGCACGCTGGAAAGCAGAAAAGCGTTTTGCAGATATTTCTGGGACAGTTCGCAGATTTTCTGGTGCTGATTCTGATTTTGGCGGCTGTCATTTCCGCCTGTATGGGCGATGTAGAAAGCATGATCGTCATTCTGACAGTCATCACCATGAACGCAATTCTGGGAACCGTTCAGACCGTCAAGGCAGCCGCGTCACTGGACAGCCTGAAACAGATGTCCGCTCCCACCGCCAAGGTGCTGCGGGACGGTCAGATCGTACAGATCCCAGGGCGTGAGGTGGTTCCCGGTGATGTGGTGATCTTGGAAGCGGGCGATTCCGTCTGTGCGGACGGACGCCTTCTGGAATGTGCCAGCCTGACGTGCGCGGAAAGCGCCCTCACCGGCGAAAGCCTTCCGGTGGAAAAGGATACGGATGAGATCAGCGGAGAAACCGCACTGGGAGACCGGAAGAACATGGTTTTCTCCGGCAGCTTCGTCACCTATGGCCGTGGGCGCTTTCTTGTGACGGCCACTGGCATGGACACCGAAATGGGAAAAATCGCTCTGCTGCTGAAAAGCACGGAGGAACGGAGAACCCCGCTGCAGGTCAGTCTGGATCAGTTCGGCAAAAAGCTGTCGATTATGATTCTTGCAATCTGCGCGGTGCTGTTTGCTGTCAGCGTGTTTTGGCGGCATGAAAACGTGATGAACGCCTTCCTTTTTGCCGTCGCGTTGGCGGTGGCGGCCATCCCCGAGGCGCTCAGCTCCATCGTCACCATCGTGCTGTCCTTCGGAACCCGGAAAATGGCGAAAGAAAACGCCATCATCCGCCATTTGCAGGCGGTGGAGGGGCTTGGCAGCGTGTCTGTGATCTGCTCAGATAAAACCGGTACGCTGACACAGAACCGTATGACTGTCAAGAAACTGTATACCGGCGGAAAGGTGATTGATGCAAAGGACGCCGATTTCCGTGGCCCGATACAAGAGCCGCTGCTGCGGGCGGCCCTGCTGTGCAGCGATGCCACCATCAGCGGTGACAACGAGATCGGCGATCCGACGGAAACGGCGCTGGTACGGCTCGGAGAGACCAACGGCTTTGATGAGGACGTTGTCCGAAACCGCTGGCCCCGGTTGACAGAGATTCCCTTCGATTCTGACCGAAAGATGATGTCCACCGTCCATAAACTGGAGGGAGGATTTCTGATGGTCACCAAGGGCGCAGTGGATGTGCTTTTGGACCGCAGTATTATAATGCCAGAGGAACGAAAGAACATCGAACAGGTCAACGAGCAGCTTTCCAACGAAGGTTTGCGGGTACTGGCCTTCGCTTGCCGCCGCGTGGACAGCACGGCAGTCAGTCTGGCGGATGAAAACGGCCTGAACTTTTTGGGCCTGATCGCCATGATGGACCCGCCCCGCGAGGAATCTAAGGCAGCAGTGGCGGAGTGTATCCGCGCCGGTATCCGTCCGATTATGATCACCGGTGACCATAAGATCACAGCGGAGGCCATTGCACGGGAGATCGGTATCCTACGTGACGGCACAGAAGCCGTGGAGGGCGCGGTCATCGACAAAATGAGCGATGAAGAGTTACGGGACTTTGTGCCGCAGGTCAGCGTCTACGCCCGTGTGTCCCCGGAGCATAAGATCCGCATCGTCCGGGCATGGCAGCAGCGGGGCAACCTGGTGGCTATGACCGGAGACGGTGTCAACGACGCCCCTGCACTGAAGCAGGCGGACATTGGCGTTGCAATGGGGATCACGGGAACAGAGGTCGCCAAGGACGCGGCCGGTATGGTGCTGGCGGACGATAACTTCGCCACCATCGTGAAAGCCGTGAAGAATGGCCGGAACGTGTACGCCAACATCAAGCGGGCCGTTCAATTTCTGCTCTCCGGCAATACCGCCGGGATCCTGACGGTGCTGTACGCCTCTCTCATGGGGCTTCCCGTGCCTTTTTCGGCAGTCCATCTGCTGTTCATCAATCTGCTGACGGATTCCCTGCCTGCTATTGCGCTGGGACTGGAGCCGCATACCGATGAAGTCATGCGAGAGAAGCCGCGTCCCCGGAACGAAGGTATCCTGACGAAGCCCTTCCTCCTCAGCGTCGGCATGGAAGGACTGGTGATCGCCGCCGCCACCATTACGGCGTTCTATCTGGGGCTGAGCTATGGCGGAGCCGCTGCCGGTCAGACGATGGCGTTTTCCACACTGTGTTTAAGCCGCCTGTTCCACGGCTTCAGCTGTAAGTCACAGCATCCTGTGCTGCTGACCCGGAAGTTCTGGAACAACCGGGCGCTTTTAGGAGCCTTTGCCGCAGGCAGCCTGCTGCTGGGACTGGTGCTGTTCGTTCCTGCATTGGAGCCGCTGTTTTCAGTTGCGCCGCTGTCTATTGGCATGGTCGGTGCTGTAGTGGGACTGGCATTCTGTTCTATGCTGACAATTCAGTTGCTGAAGTGGTTCCGCCGCGGCGGCTGAAACGCAGTTGAAGATTGCCGTACAAAAAACATGGAGGCTTCCGAAATCCGGAAACCTCCATAAATTTATCAGATTCGACAAAAGAAGAATCGACCACCTAGGCGGCGTAGAACGGCTCCAGATCGGTATGATTCTTCCATTCATCCGTGACGCCGGCGTCGCGCAGCAGCTCTGTCACGGTTTTATCCAAGGCGTCGACCTTGGCGCTGCTGACTGCTTTCAGGTCAAAACCGGCATCGCCGGCATCGTCCAGAATCGCGGGATCCTCGCTGCCGTCCAACAGGGCGTTTGCCTGACGAAGCGCCTGCTGCCACTGGAAGGAGAAGAAGTCCTTCTGCGTTGCATTCATTCCGGCCAGATAAGTTTTCGCTGCTTCTTCGACCTTTCTGCTCTCGTTCATAGCAAGCTTCATCAGAGAAACCGCGGCGTTTGCCTGCTGCAGGCTGCCGCCTGCGCTGCCGTGCGCGACAGTATCAATGCTCACGAGCAAATTGACCACCGTATCCTTGCTCTCGGGTGCATACATCCAGCCGGTCACGTCACCGCTGTAATCCACCTTGTCGGTTGTCTGGGACTCCAGCCGGTACAGCAGCGTCACAAGCTGGGCGCGGGTGCAGGCGGCATCCGGCAGCAGGCGGTTATTGGAGCCCTTGAGGATTTCGGTGTTGACTGCCCACGCCATCGCCTCGCGGGCATACTCGGAAAGGCTGTCATAGTCGTTGTACTCGTGGATCGCCATACCGCCCTGCGTGGTGTTGAAGCCCTGCGTCTTTGCAAACCGCCAGAGCATCGTGACCGCCTGCTCCCGGGTCACGGCATTCGCCGCGCCGAAGGTATTCTGACTGAGACCTGTCACAATGCCGAGACTAGCTGCCCAGCGGACGGCTTCTGCGTAATAGGCGTCTTCCTTGACGTCGGAGAAGTTCATTGGGAAATTTACGACCGGTTTCCCGGCGGCGCGCCAGAGGAAGGTCACAAAGTCGGCGCGCGTGCAGTCCCGATTCGGTGCAAATACGTCCTTGCTGACACCGGACGTGATTTCCTTTTCGACCGCCCAGTTGACAGCGTCATAAAAATAATCCTGTTTCGATACGTCTGTAAACGCCTGTGCCGGTTCTGTGGCAAGCGCCTGTGCGCTCAGCAGCATTACGGCTGCCAGCAGTAAACTGAAAACCCGAATGGTGCGTTTCATACAAATGCCTCCATATTTATTGGATCTTGTATCCATCTTTGCATTTTTCCAGCGCAAAGTGCATCTGCGCCTCGTGGGTCGCAAACGGAAGCTGTTCAAAGCCGTCTGTGGGGTGAAAAGAAATAACCTGATTCAGATGATCGATCCACACGGCGCAAAGCTCTTTGAAATGTTCCCGCTGCTCCTCGTTCATTGTACATGCTCCTTTTCTGTTTTGCAATATAATTTTAGTCGGTTTATCTTGTAAAAACAAGAAACTGGCAGTACAATAAAGAAAAAACGACTTGTGCGCAGCGCACAAGCGAAAGGATATTGCTATATGGCTGCAACACAGTGGGAAACGTGCAGCGCCGATGCGCTGCTGCGGGAATTTTTTGCGCAGGACGATCTAAGTCGCCTCGCGGAAGGCGCGGGCGCGCTGCTGGGCTGTCCGCTTCTGGTGCTGGACGATACGTTTCATGTTGCCGCGCACCATTTGCCGCTGGGGTTTTCCGACGCAGTTTTTCAGGCGTCGGTGCGCAGCGGCGAGATCACCTATGAGGCAGGCGCGATCATCAGCCGAAGCCCAGCCCTGTCTGCAGGAGCGGCGGACTGCGTCAAGCTTGCAGACAGTCCGTACCGCCGCCGCTTTGCCCCGCTCGTCAGCGCGGGCGTGCGGCTGGGCTATCTGATCTGCGTCGACACGGACGGGCATCTGGAAAAAATCCCGGCGCAGACGTGGAGCACCGTGGAGCAGATCCTGGCAAAGCAGCTTTTTGTCGAGGCCAGCCGGCAGGATAAGCCGTTTGAAACGGCGGAGGATATTCTCCGGCATTTGCTGGACGGCGGCTTTCCGTCCGCTCCGTATTTCAGGCTGCAAATTTCGGGGACGTATCTTGCAGACTTCCATCCGCTTGCCTTCGCGCTCATCGATCTGACTGCCTATCACAGCGGATATCTCGGGCAGCGCCATTTGAAGGAGGAAGCAACGGCGATTTTCCCGGACTCTCATTCTTTTTTATACAAAGGAAATGTTATGCTTTTTCTGCACCGGCGGGAAGATATGGAGCGATTTCCCATACTGGCGGAGGAATTTCAGCTCAAGGTCATCGTGTCGGAGAAAATTGACGATCTGTTTGCACTGCCTGCGCTCTATCGCACGGCAAGCGAGGCACTGACGCTGATGACGGACGAACGCTTCCGCGGCGGTCGCGTCTACACTGTTGCGCAGCTGCGCGCGCCGCTGCTGCTGAAAAAACTGGAAGGGCGGGAAGATTTGATCGCGCAGGAGGTGCGCACCCTTGCCGCGCACGACCGGGAAAAGGGCACACAGTACTGCGAAACGCTCTATTATTACCTGATCTGCTGCCGGTCGCTGCAAAAGACCTGCGAGGCGCTCTTTACCCATCGAAACACCGTGCTCTACCGCATCCGAAGAATGCAGGAGGAATTCGGCATTCCGTTGGATGAACCGCTCAAGCACGCAGACCTGCTGCTGAGCGTGTCGCTTCTTTTGTTTGAAGAGAAGGGCCCGGATTTCTTCCTGCCCAAAACGCCGCTTGATAATTCATAATTCGGTCATGCTTCTAACAAGATTTTGTCACAACTTCCTGTCACAATAACGCCAGTTCGAAAGAACGGAACACCCTTGATGAAAGGAAGTTTGCATGATGAAAAAAGTATTGGCAATTTTGCTTGCCCTTTCGGTGCTGGCCTTGAGCGCCTGTGCAGCCAAGCAGGCTAATTCGGATACACAGAAGGACTCCAACACAGCGGAAACGGAGCAGCAGCCGGATTCTGCGCAGACCGCAGAAACACAGCAGCCCGCGCAGGAAGCAAAGCGCGTCGAGCCGCTGCCGGAAACTCTTGATGTAAACGCGCTGACCGACGCGACCGTTGCGGCAAGCTTCGGTGCGGCGGACATTTCCGAAAAAGACGGCAAGATGGAGCTAACCCTGACGGTCTATGATTACGATGTCTACGATATGGTGGACATTTCGCAGCTTGCCGTCGGCGATACGATCGTCGTGGACGGCAAGGACATGGTCGTTACATCCCGCGAGGACAAGGACGGCTTTGTTGCCATCAACGGAGGACTCGAGCAGGGCGGCGTCGATCTGACGAGCGATGACAGCGGCGTTTATTATGCCGTTGGCATGGACGATGCGAAGTCGTATCACGAGCTTGGCAAGATCACCGTGCCGGTCGCCGAGGGCTTTGTCCTGACAGACAATGCAGACCCGGAGCATCCGGATGAGACCCATGCCGCGTCTGACCTTGCAAGGCTGGCTGCGTCCGAACCCGGCTTCACCGCCAACAACACGCTGGCAACCATCGAGCATGGCGAACTGACCGTCCTGGCCAGAAGCTATACGCCGTAAGTCTTAAATGCAGCAAAATGCCTGGAGCGCGTTTCACGTCTCCGGGCATTTTGCTGCTGAATGGGGGTCTGTTATATGCTCTGACTGCACAGCTTTGGCAGTTTGCAGCCAGAATGCGATTTCATTACGCTTCCTCGTATCGGCGATACTGACAGTCATTTCACATTCGGATTCGTATATTGCCCGTGCTTTTTCGTTCGATTTTCGTATTGAATGGCGAACTTCGGGCAATGGTGCAGGCAGGATAAACACATGACGCACCTGTCTTTCACCCACACTGGTTTTTTATTGCGGATCTCGATTGCAGAAACAGGACAGTTCTTTGCGCACAGCCCACAGCCGATGCAGGAATTTTCAACCTTGAAATGACTGGTTTTCCGCATTGCGTTATAATCCAGACCATAGAACGTTTTTGCTAAAATTGTGGGCACTTTGTTCCGCATATAGTCGCCGGCAGACCGACTCTGTATTTTTTTGATCGCAAAGTCGATTTCCTGCTCGGCATTCAGATTGATGCGGCGCACTTTTTGCAGATCGCTGAGGTCAAAGGTCGGCGTCCATGTGTCCGGCCTTTTCACGCTGAAATATGCTGCGAAAGGAAGTCCTTTTTTCTGCATGATCTTGTTGGCGAAATGTCCTGTCTGTCCCGTCGTCGTTCCGTATGTGGTGAGAAACCACAGGTAGGACGGGTGCTCGTCCAGCACAAGCGCATGCAGAAAATCCCGCACAATGCTCGGCAGTCCCCAAGCGTAAGTGGGCGTGATGATCCCGACAGTGCCGTTATCCGAAGAAAAATGATACTGATGCTGTTTTACACATTCAGTAATCGAATGTATTGCTTCTCCGGTGGACGCCGCAATGCGCTGCGCAGCATATTTACAGTTTCCGGTTGCAGAAAAATAAAAAATTATGGTAACACGCTCCTCAATGGAACTTCTTCTTCAGGATGCTTTTCCGCCACCGCACGCAAAAATTCCGCGCCCAGCCCGGAAGACGATCCTGTGATCATTGCAATATTCATACATGCGCTCCTTTTATATCCGTCTTGTTTTGGACACTTGTAAAAATCTTGACTGTATGATACGATACGATCAAGCGCAGAACAAGCCACAGAATCGGGCATCCGTTCAGATTTGGACAGATTTTGAAATTTGCAAAAGCGAGGGCGCTATGAAGTATGATTTGACCAAACCGCTGACCCGCGGAGCAAAGCGGACTTTGGACGCATTTCGCAGAGAGATGTTTTCTCTGCTTTCGGAAAAAACGTTTGAGGAGATCACAGTCGGTGAACTGTGTGAAAACGCACAGTATCCGAGGGCGACCTTTTATAATTATTTCGATGACAAATACGACCTGCTGAATTACTGCTGGCTGTCGCTGGCAGAAGAAATCGGACTTTCGGAGTATCACTACGCGCCGGAAAGTCAAATGCTGTTTTTATATTTTGATCGGATTTACAGCTTTACAAAGGAGCATATCGAGCTTATTTCTAAGATGTTGCTTCATAATTCCGAGGTCGGTTACATGTTCTCAAGCCTTCGCAGCTTTATGAATCGCCAGATGCGGGCGATTTTCAAGGATTGCCCGGACGCGTTGGAGAAGAAAATGCCCACAGAGCTGTTGGCAGATCACTACAGCAATGCGCTTTTTCTGGTGTGGCAGTGGGCAACAATGAAGGACCGAGACTGCGGGGCGCGACAGGCACAGAGCTATTTGCGAAAACTCCTGTTCTTATAACTTACGAAAATGACTGTAAAAAAGAAAACACTTTGTGTTCTAGCTGGTATCTTCCTCGTCCTGATCGTCTGGACTGTATGGGGAAATACGGCGCTGGAACGGAATACATACACCATCCGCAGCCCTGAGCTGCCAGACGTAGTTGACAGCTACCGCATCGCACAGGTTTCCGATCTGCACAATGCAGAGTTTGGCGACAGAAACCAGCGTCTTTTGGAGATGCTGCGGGAAGCGGAGCCAGATATGATCGCGATAACAGGAGATCTGATCGACTCGCGAAAGACCAATATTGCGGTTGCGTTGGCTTTTGCCGAAGAAGCAGTAAAAATTGCACCCTGCTACTATGTCTCTGGCAATCATGAGGCGAGAGTTTCGGAATATCAGGATTTGAAGACCGGCCTGGAAGCTGCCGGAGTAACTGTTCTCGACGATGCACAGGTAAAGATCGAAGTTTCCGGGGAAAGCATTACCGTCATAGGCGTCAACGATCCCAGCTTCCATGCGGACTATTTGACGAGCGATGCTGCGGTAATGGATCGCAAGCTCTCAGAGCTTTCTTCGGAAGATGCCGGTTTTACAATTTTGCTTTCTCACAGACCGGAGTTGTTTGATACCTATGTGGCTCATGATATGGATCTGGTTCTCACCGGGCACGCACATGGCGGTCAATTCCGGCTGCCCTTGATCGGTGGGCTGATTGCACCAAATCAGGGACTGTTTCCAAAGTACGATGATGGTTTGTATTCCGAGGGGAACACGAACATGATCGTCAGCCGGGGCCTTGGAAACAGCATCATTCCGTTCCGGTTCAATAACCGGCCGGAAGTGGTTTTGATAGAACTCAAAGGTCAAAACTGATCATACAGAGGGAGGAAAGACGTGAGCAAGGAACAGTACATCGAGTTCCCGGAGGAATACACGCGCCGGGAACTGAACACCCGGTACCGGGAAATTCCGTTAAAAGATACGACCTCGCGCCTTCTGCGCAAATATTTCAATGCAATGGCGAACCTCTACGGCATCATCCCGCTGCACAAGGCGAAGGAGATTATTTTCACTCTCAGCCCGAAGCTGGTGACGGAGGATGAATTTCTTGCCTTCGCGGAGATCGCCCGCCATGAGTGCGAGGACTACTATATTCTGGGCGGCGATGAGCTTTACACAGATGTCAAGCATACAAAGCCCCTTGACCGCGAGATCATTGATGTCACCTTGATTGGGGTATCTGCTGACCTTTTTACGGAGACGAAGCGCAGCCAGCAGGACAAGCCCTATTATGTGCCGGACAAGAAGCATCTGCTGGAATACGATGATCCCTTCTACTGCGAGGACACGCCGGAAAGGCTGAAACTGCGGGCATTCCTGAAAGAACGCTGCAACCTGAGCGACGAGCGCGAGAGCGCTGTTTTTGAAGCGCTCCTGTACGGCGCCCGCTCAATCACTGTTCAAACAACCGATGTTTTCGAACACTTAGAAAAACTGAGGGTTCGCCTCAAGTCCAAACGGGACGTAGAGCAGTTTGCCGCCCTGTACAGCGCATTCCATAATTCAACGCGGATGCCCTGCAACCGCGGCTACACACCGGATGAGATGATGCAGATGACACCACCGGAGGAACGCTTTAAGTCGCTCTCTCTTGGTCCGAACATCCGAAAATCCCTCCAAACCGGCGAAATGGACATTGAGGACTTCCGCAAGCAGATCCTCACAATGGAGATGCCCAGCGAGGCAATACGTTTTGACCTTCTGAGACAGCTTGCAGACATCAAGGCCACCGCTCCCCAGCCGGAGAAACAGAAGAAGGTCGGGCGCAATGATCCCTGCCCGTGCGGGAGCGGCAAGAAATACAAGAGGTGCTGCGGAAAATGACGATCCCATTAAAACAGGTCATTCAGGCAATCGAAGAAGTAAATGAAGTCTTCACGAGCTTCTGGGACACGAAGACCGGCAAGACCGTATATCTTGCCGATCCATTGATGACTGATATGACGGAGGAATACAAAGCTCTTGCCGCCGCAATAGAAGATATGCCGGAGCGGTTTCTTCGCTTTCCGACCAAGTATGAGATTCATCAATATCGTATGATGGAGGATTTTATTGACCGGCTCTCTCCCGGAAAAGCGCAGGAGGAACTTGCTTATGCCATCCGGGGAAAAGGTGCGTTCCGCCGATTCAAGCAGTCTGTGCGCTATCACAGGCTGGAACAGCGTTGGTATGATTATCTGGCGGAGGCGTACCGGGAGCTTGCAATCCGCTGGTGCGCAGAGAAAGGCTTGGAGTACACGGAATGAAAGAGAACGAGAAAAAGACCTTACTGCGGAGCAGTGATGATCTGATTGCCGCCGTCGAGCAATACGGCTTTCTGCCATTCTTTCGGAATGAGATTCACGGCTTCTCCATCGAGGAACTTTGCCCACCTGAGTTATGGTTTGCGGATGATGTGGACGGTCCGTGGGAGTGGAAAGGTCCGGCTGCACGGAGCGGTAAATGTCTCTACGGCAAACTTTTCAACAAGAAGGCGGGCTTTGTGAGCCGGGAATGGATACCGGACTTCGCAAACTTCCGGCGTGATGGCTATGACTTTGACGCCCGTTGGGATGACAGCTTGGCGTCCTACAAGGACAAGGAGCTTTATGAAGCCATAGCCGGTGAAGGCAGGATGCTTTCCAAACGGCTGAAAGAGGCTCTGAACTACCGCAAGGGCGGCAACACCGGATTTGAAACGTGCATCACGAGACTGCAAATGCAGAGCTATGTCTGCATCGCGGATTTCGTCTATATGCAGGACAGGTACGGAAGACCTTATGGCTGGGGTGTCGCAGAGTATGCGACGCCGGAAGAACTTTTCGGGTACGACTTTATCACATCCGCCTATCAGCGAGACCCGCAGGAATCCAGAGAGCGCATGATACAGCATCTTTCCGCTATCTTGCCGAATGCGTCCGCACAGCAGGTCATGAATGTACTGAAAGGGTAACATATAGTGAAGCAGCGACGCAGAATGCGATCATCTGTGGAAACAACGGCTGGCGGGCGGTCTGACACACTATTTCCACCGATATTCTACCGCCGGGGGATGTTATTTCTCCCGGCTTTGCCGTATGCTCAGAGCATCTTCACCACAGGAGGCATTCCAAATGAACCAGACAGCCATCGGCAGCTATATCGCGCACAAGCGCAGGGAACAAAGCCTTACACAGGAGCAGCTGGCGCAGCAGCTCGGCGTGTCCAACAAGACCATTTCAAAATGGGAAAACGGAAAATGTATGCCGGATTACAGCATCATTCAAAGGCTCTGCGAGGTGATTCATGTGTCGCTTCCGGAGCTGATGGACGGCGAGGATGCGGCGGAGGACAGCGTGCGCGTCTACGACGATGAACAAATTCTCGACCTGCTGCGCCCTGTCCAAAACCACCGGCGGAACAGATGTACAGGACTTCTTCTCAGGTATCCTCATGGGTCTGTCCGTCGTGGAAATTCTCGCCGGCATCTGCGTCGCCGGAAAAACGCTTCTGAAACAATAGAAAAACACCGTCTTCTTCGAGCCAATCGTTCGGTTCAAAGAAGGCGGTGCGTTTTTTATTTATTGCTTCGGCACATCCTCCAGCCCAAGCAGCCACGCCGGGAGCGTGCGCGTCATGGCTCGTATCTCGCCGCTGCTCACGCCGTGATCGAGCATGAATTGCAGATACTGCCGCATGGCTTCCTCCCACGGAGGGTTCGCCGGATCGCCGCAGTCGGTGGACAAAATGGTATGCGACGTACCGAGCTGCCGGATCGCATCCAGATCGCGTTCAGCATTGCTGATCCACTGCCCGTTTTGCAGCGGCTGGCGGTAGCAACGTTCAAAGATGACGCCGTAATCCTCCTGAAGCGCCTTCTGCTTGGAAACGCTCAGATCCACGACCCAGTATTCCGGGTGCATGATCACGATCTTTCGCACGCCGGCGTTGCGCGCACCATCCACCACACAGTGGATCTCCTCCGGGGAGATGTGCCCCGTCGCAAGCACGGCGTCATACGCCTTGATCAGAGAAAAGATACTGAGCAGCTCCGGCAGCAGATTGCCGCGGCTGTCCGTCATGCGGACGCCACCCGTTTTTCCGCGCTTGCGATATTCGTTCTCTGCGTCCACGGTCGGCAGCCAGATGATCTTCGCGCCCATGCGCAGCGCAGTCTGTACCGCCTGCTCATTGAGCCCGCCGGCCTCCCGGTTCAAGACCAGTCCGCCGTACATATAAAACGAATTGTCGCCGTGAACCGACCGGTTGTATGCGTTGCACAGCGACGCGCGCGCGACGGTGCCGCAGTGATGCCCCTTGATGACGATCGCTCTTGCACCCGCACGGACGGCTGCGTCCGTCAGCTCCAGATCGTTATAGGTCCGGTGAATGACGTCCGGTGCGGTATGGACGTGCAGATCTATGACGCCATCCAGAATGTTTTTCTGCTCTGTGTCCATGAAAGCTCCCTCCTTCGGAAGAAAAAAGCCTGCCGCCTGCGAAAACCGCAGGCGGCAGGCTGACGCAGGATATTACTCGATGGCGATTGCGGTAGAAGAGGCAAGCTTCTTCACGTCCTCCTTCGGGACGATGACGCTCAGAACGCCGTCTTCATACTTCGCCTTGACGTCCTCGGGCTTGACGTTGCCGACGTAGAAGCTGCGCGAGCAAGCGCCTGCATAGCGCTCCTGACGAAGCACGCGGCCCTTCTTGTCCTGCTCATCCTTGTCCACACCCTTCTGGGCGGCGATGGTCAGATAGCCGTCTTTGATGTCGAGACTGATCTCGTCCTTCTTGAAGCCGGGCAGTTCGACTGCAAAGCGGTAAGCCTTGGCGTCGTCCGTCTCGCGGATATCGGTCTTCATCAGGTTCTTGGAGTTCTTGCCAAACAGCGGGCTGTGCGAACCAAAGAAACCATTGTTGTCAAAAAATTCATCAAACATATTTTCACCATAGATGCTGGGTACCATAATAATTCCTCCAATATATTTTGATTTCAGGGATTTGCGTATTGATATGAAGCTCTGCGGCGCAGCGGCTGCCGCGCCAGACATTGCTTGCAGATTAAAGATCCTTCGTTCTGGAAATGCAGGCGCAGACGATGGCGCTAATGCCTTCGAGCAGGAACACCAGTCCGACCGTCACACCGACTGCCGCCGCGCTGACCCACGGATCCATCATGCAGATGAAACCAGCAGCCATCAGCAAAATGCCGACTGCCAGGACCCAGCCCCAGCCGCGCACGCCGAGGGCGTGCAGATCAAATGCGCTGACGAATCGGGAGATGCCGGAAAACATCAGCCAGACCGTAAAGAGAAACGGCAGCGACAGAAGTGTGAACCACTGGTTAAAGAGCAGGAACAACGACATGATCACGGTCAGGACGCCGTCGAGCAGCAGCCAGCCGGAGCCGATCAGCACACCGCTCGTTCCGGCGAAAACCACGATCTCCGCGATGCCTGCAGCCAGCATGAAAACGCCGAGCATCAGACCCGCGGACAGAACTGCAACATCTTCATTGCACAAACAATAAATGCCTGCCGCGATCAGCAGAATGCCAGCTACGATATTCAAGATCCGAACTGTTTTTGTGCGCATGCTTTCTTCCTCTTCTCTTTTGAAGCTCTTTTCGAACTCCTCTTTGTTTTTATGCCCTTAGTTTATTCTTTCTCTGCAAAAAAGCAAGAAACCGGAAGCACAAGAAATGCGGCTATTCTTGTGCGGAAAGCACAAACAATATTACGGAAGAAAACAGCTTGACCGTCCTGCTTTGACGGACTATAATAAGGGAAAATCCCCAAAAGGAAGGCTAAACTTCATGAAAGAAAACCGAAAGCTCCTGAAGGAAGTTCTCAAGGACATCCAGCACGATATGTCGGATGAGGAAGTTCTGAACCTGCTGGCAGACAGCAAAATTTCCGAAAGTCCTGCAACGGAAAAATATACGCTCGGGCAGCGCGCGGCGGACGCGATCGCAAAATTTGCTGGAAGCTGGGCATTTATCTTTGCGTTCACAGGCGTACTGATCTTGTGGATGGTCATCAACACGATTTTAGCTTCGAACGCCTTTGACCCGTATCCGTTTATCCTTTTGAATCTGGTCCTCTCCTGCGTCGCCGCCATTCAGGCGCCGCTCATTATGATGAGCCAGAACCGGCAGGAGGAAAAGGACCGCCGCCGCGCGGAGAATGACTATAAGGTCAACCTCAAGACCGAAATTATGATCGAAGACCTCTACGACAAGGTCAACGCGATCCTTGCCAAGCAGTCTGCACTGGAAAAGAAGCTACAGGAGCAGGAGGAACAGACAAAATCCTGAATTTTGAAAAAGAACCGGCGTATCGCCCAATCGGACGGTACGCCGGTTCTTGCTATTTTTATCTCAGAAGCACTTCTGGTCGCGCGTCTTGCGGCAGGCTTCCTTGCGCTCGCAGTGGTAGCAGACCTCGGTATCCGGCGACGGCTCGCCGCGCTCGAATTTCAGGAGGTTGTCTACGGTCGTCGCGGCGATGTTGCTGAGCGCTTC
>JABLTR010050547.1_pt1 | contig 22711 bp, 20 predicted proteins | sample 7160071 | NCBI WGS metagenome assembly JABLTR01 (sample SAMN14651230, study PRJNA627086) | human gut metagenome | isolation source: feces | host: Homo sapiens | reverse complement strand
TCATGTATGTGGCGGCGATCTCCACGGTCAGCGGGGACCTGCATGAGGCTGCAGCTATCGACGGAGCCAACCGCTGGCAGAGGCTGTTTCGAATTACATTGCCCTGTATTATGCCGACCATCATGATGATGTTTGTGCTGGGTGTGGGATTGAGTTTTTCCACCGGATTTGACAGCATTCTGCTTCTGTACATGCCCTCCACCTATGAGGTGGCGGATACCGTATATACCTACACATATCGAATGGCATTTGGCTCTGCCACCGACTACAGTCTGTCGGCGGCGTCCGGATTATTCCAGTCCGTTGTGGGAACTGTCCTGCTGATCGGCTCCAACGCTCTCAGCCGGAAGATGACGGATTCGTCCCTATTCTAAGAGCGGAGGTGTGAGATGAAGAGAAAGAAAAAGATGTCTGTATCGGAGATGGATACATCTCTGAATATGGTGGAACATAAGAGTGTGGGAGATCACATTGCCGATGTGATTATCTATGTGGTGGTTGCCCTGATTGCTCTGGCTTGCGTCATTCCCATGTGGCACGTATTGATGATCTCCCTGTCCGACGGCCGTCAGGCTATGGCCTATGAGGGACTTATGTGGAAGTGGCTTGGAGACTTTAATCTGAAGGGATATGAACTGATCTTTCAGGATGCCAGCATTATCAGCGGTTATGCGAATACCATTATCTATACGGTATGCGCTACAGCACTTGGTTTTGTGCTGGCTGCCATAACCGGTTACGCGTTGAGCCGTGACACAAAACTGAAGACACCGATCTCCCTGATCCTGATGTCTACTATGTTGTTCTCCGGCGGTATGGTGCCCACCTACATTGTGATCCGGTACCTGGGATGGGTTGGAACCCGCTGGGCGCTGATCATTCCGGGATGTACCAACGCCATGTTCATGATCATGATGATGAACGCCTTTAATTCGGTGCCCCATGAGATGTACGAGGCGGCCCGGATCGACGGGGCGGGGCATTTTCGGACCATGTGGCAGGTCATGCTGCCCCAGGCCATGAATCTGGGCTTTGTCATTATCCTAAACAGTGTGGTTATGCAGTGGAACTCCTGGCTGCAGGCTTCCATCTATGTGACCAACAAGAAGAATCTGTGGCCCCTGCAGCTGTGGATCAAACAGATTACCGCGGATAATGAAAACTTCCTGCGGAGCGCGAATCCCGATTACAACCGGTACCTGATACAGTACGCCGTGATTGTGGCGGCGACACTGCCGATCCTGCTGTTGTTCCCCTTCTTCCAGGATAAGCTGGAAAAGGGCGTTATCGCCGGCGGTGTCAAGGGATAGAAGCATTGCGACAGGCGTGAAAATCGCGCAGTGTGAAATATGAAAATATGAATAGAAAACATTTCTGAGGCTGGGCCCTTTTTGGGCCCGGCCTGATGTCGTGTTCGGGATTGAGCTATTTTTGTGAAAATGGTATACTTTGTGACAGGAAAACGGAAGGAGAGGGCAGTACATGATAAGGTTTGGATGGAATAAGAAGACGCTGACGGCCCGGTTTGTGCGTGTGCTCTGTGTTACCTTTCTGCCTTTGGGGATTCTGACCTTTGTGGCCGCTTGCCTGGTGGTCTGGTTTTCCTCCAACCAGATCAGCGCTTCCTACGAGCACTCTCTGGAGGGCGATATGATTCCTCTGCAGGAAAATATTCTGGAGACGGAGGAGGAACTGGACGATTTTGTGTTGGACCACCTTGCGGAGCTGACCATGGAGCGAGGGCATGATGAAGTTCTGAACTATGAGATGATCGAGGAACTGGGCAGCATGCAGAAGAACCGGCAGGTGGAGGGGGTGGCTTATCTCTATGACCGCAGCCGCGCATCCATCTATGTGAAATATAATTATGACTCTTACACTTTTGGGGAGATGGAGAATTTTCGCAATAAGCTTCTCTCCAGAGGATTCCCGGAAGGGACAACCAGAGGTTGGCAGCTCTACGATTTCGACGGGAAATGTTTCCTGCTCCGCAGTTATTCCTACGCGGGGTACCATATCGGTCTGATGGTGGATATGAATTCCTTTATGGAAGGACTGCAGACGGCAGAAGAGCTGGGAACACAGGAGTGTTATCTCACTGACGGGGAGAAAATCATGCACCTGATAGCGGGTACTGCGAACCGCTATCGGGACAGCAGCTGGGAGGAACTTCTCGGAGGAAGGGACGGACGGCAGTTTCTGGTCTGGAATGGACCGGAACTGGGCTGCAGTGTCGCGCTGGTGGTGCCGACGCTGACTTCTTTACAGAATGTCTGGGGATATCTGGGATTTCTGCTGTTGACCGTATTGCTGGAAATTTTGTTTATCTTCATTTTCTGGCAGATGGTAAAGAAGTGGGTGGTCACGCCGATACATACCATGAACGAGGCGCTGGACGTCTTCGGGCAGAAGAGCGCCAGCAGCGAGCGCTACCGTATTACGGGGATCGATGAGGATATCTCCTGGGATTTCCGGCAGATGTTCGAGAACTTTAACGAGATGGCCGGCGAGGTCGAGGAGGGGAGACGGCGGGAACAGCAGGTTCACGACATGACCCTGGACAATCTGAAGCTGCGCATGAATCCCCATATGCTGATGAATTCCCTGAATCTGATCTACAGTATGGCGCAGATAGAGGATTATCACAGTATTCAGGAATTCTCCCTGTGTATGACCGACTATTTCCGCTATGTGCTCAAGGAGACCAACGATCTGGTAACCGTGAAGGAAGAGATGGATTTTGTGAAGAGCTATCTGAATATTCAAAAGATTCGTTTTCCCGACCGATTCAACTGTGTCTACACCATGGCGGAGGAAACGGAAAACGCGAAGATCCCGCCCCTGTTGATTGAAAATTTTGTGGAGAACGCTGTGAAATATGCCCTGATTCCAGGCAAGATTACGGAGATTCTCATCAATATCCGGCGGCAGGATCAGTGGCTGTTTATCTCCATAACCGATACGGGCCGCGGCATCCCCGCGGACGTGATGACACATATTCAGGGGAAGCGAAGCTATGTGGACGCCATGGGGCGGGAACATATCGGCATTGCCAACTGCCGGAAATGGATCGAATACTATTATGAGGGAAAGGGGAATATCCGCATAACCAGCAAGCCGGGAGCCGGGACGCAGGTGTGGATTGAGGTGCCCTTTTTCACGGAGGAACGGAGGGAAGACGCATGAGACTTCTGATTGTAGACGACGAACCGATCGCTATTCAGGGAATTCTGCACGGCGTGGATCTGGAACAACTGGGATTTTCGGACGTCTTTACTGCGAACAGTTACACGGAGGCGGTAGAGATTCTGGAGAAAGAGACGGTGGACCTGGCAATCTGCGATATCGAGATGCCGGACCAGAGCGGGTTGGAATTGATGGGATGGATCGAGGAGCACTCCCCGGACACGGAGACGATCATTCTCAGCTGTCACGATGAGTTTGCTTACGCCCAGCAGGCCATGCGCATGCACTGCATGGAGTATGTGTTAAAACCCGTGCGCTACGAGGTACTGACGGAGGTGCTGGAGCGGGCAGTCAAGACTATCAACGACAAGAGAGAGCGGTCGGTCATGACGGCGTACGGACAGCGCTATATCGAGAGCATCCGGGGAGACGACGCGGGCAATCCCGGAGATACTCTGGAGAAGGTGGCGCACTATATCGATACCCATCTGGAGGAAAACCTTTCCGTCAACGCGCTGGCCGGTATGGCTTTCCTGAGCGCGGATCATCTGACCCGATCCTTCAAGAAGCGTTATGGAAAGACCGTATCCGAATATATTCTCAGCCAGCGCATGCAGCTCGCCAGAGAGCTATTGCGCAACTCTGATCTGACCATTACCATGGTGGCGGGGAAAGTGGGATTTGGCAGTTACTCTCACTTCACGGAACAGTTCAAGAAATTTTACGGGATGACGCCGAGAGAGTTTCAGAAAGAGGGGAGGAAGGAGCGATGAGCTGGGGAAAAAGGATTCTCCGTAGCCTTCTTCTGCTGGCGTTCCTCGGGAGTCTGCTCTGGGCAGCGATATCCTTTTCGGCGCAGCGGCTGGCGGAAGAGACAGAGCCGGAGTCGGAGAGCGCTTCCGGCGTCTGCCGGATCCGGATTACTTATCCGGTCTATGAGGACGTGACAAAGATTGAGGATCTTCCCGAGGTACAGGAGGCGGTCAATGACATTACCGTGGAGAAAATCGGCGTGGAAGTGGAACTGGTTCCGGTGGACATGAGCGGGATTCAGGACGATTACCTGCTGTGGCTGGGAAGAGGAGAACAGTTCGATCTGATGCTGGTGCGCGGCCAGGATATCGCAAACTATATCGACAAGGATCTGATCCTGCCGCTGGACAGCTATCTTCAGAGAAGCGCCGCCCATATCGGAAATAAGAATAACTGGACGGGAGGAACGTTGAGCCGGGGAGCGGAGATGCAGGGGAGGATCTACGGCATTGCCTGCCTTTCCGGGCAGGAGGCTAACGGGTACGGCCTCTGGATTTCCGGCTCTCTGCTGACGGAGAGCGGTTTTGCCTATGATCCGGATCATATTTACACCCTCGAGGAGCTGGATCTTCTGTTTGCCTCCCTGAAGGAACGGTATCCGGACAGCTATCCGCTGGGACAGATCACTTCGGGGCAGATGTCCTCCTCCGCCGGATATTATACGATCCTGGGGGATGCTCTGGGAAGGGATATACTGACCGGTGTGGTGCAGAATGAGAGTGATGCAGTCATCAATCCTTTTGAGACGCTGGAGTATTACGGATTTCTGACTTATATGCGTCAGTGGTATGAGGAGGGGTATATTTATCCCGACAGTGTGATCTATGACGCCTCGGTGCTGGAGCTGCTGAAGGAGAGAAGAATTCTTACCTTCCCGGCGTCCAGCTACCCGGGAACCTTCAGCCAGATTGTGGGCAAGGAGACAGACTACGTATGTCTGCGCGCCACAGAGGTCAGCCGTCAGAGCGGTGTGGACGGCTATCTGACCATTCCCGCCACCAGCCGGTATCCGGAGCAGGCGGCGGAGTTTCTGGATCTTCTGTACTCTGATCGGAAGCTGGCGTATCTTCTAAATTACGGCATCTCCGGGGAGCACTATGAGATTACCGACTGGGAGAGGGGATTGCTGGAACCGGTGCGGGACGCGGACGGGAACCCGGAGGGATTTTACAATCCCTTTGCCAGAATAGGCGATATTTCAAAGCTCTACAGCTTCGGGACAGCGGTGGATGATATCATGCGCAATTCCTATGTGGCCGGCGCAGAGAATACCGCTACACGTTACAGTGGGTTTGTCTACGATACGACGTCGGTCAGCCGTCAGATTGACGATGTGCGGGAAGTGATCCGGGAGTACACGCCGATTCTGGAGTGCGGATGTGTGGAGCTGGACGCGAACTATACGACCTTTCTGAATCGGCTGCGGGAGGCGGGAATCGACGAAATTCTGGCGGACAAGCAGGCGCAGTTGAATGCATGGCTGATCAGACAGGGACTGAAAAGCGTGATGTAGATGTGGGGCATGAGATCAGATTGAATTGGAGATACCGTTGATGCTAGAGAAAAGAAGGTCGGATTCCGGCAGGAATGTATCGGATTTGTGAAATCAAAAAAAGCCCGTTCATGGCAAAATAGACTTATCTTCCATCCGGGAGAAATCGGATGGGTATGAGGAGGTAAGCATATGAAAATGAAAAAGTTGTTAGCTCTGTTCTGCTGCGGAGCGCTGGCACTGTCAGCTTTTGCGGGCTGTGGATCAGAGGGAACAGACAGCGGCGACGGCGGGGACAGCAAGCAGGAAGCGGACGCCAACGATCCCGCGAAACCGGCAGGATACTACCAGTATTCCTACGAGGTGGAGGGGCTCGGAACCTGGGTAAACTACATCCATCTGTACGAGGAGTCTTCCATCGGACAGGTCTTCTACGCGGGATACGCGTCCAATCAGATCACATTTGCGGGAACATACGAGATTGAGAAGACTCCCTGTGACTACAGCGTGGCGATGGACAGAAAACAGTCCGAGGCCGGAGAGAAGACGGACGGAACCGCGGACTACACGATTACCTTTACCGCCTTTGACGGAACGGATCTGGGAAGCTGCGGCTATGACGGCGAGTACATCTACAATGACACCACCGGCGTTGCGGGAACCGGCGCTGAGAACTGTGCGTTCCAGAGAGATCCCGAGGGACTGGATGGAAAATACGGCCAGGCAGACTCCGGTTACCAGGGAGAGGTCGGCGTAGCGTATCTGGAAGCTGTTTCTCCGGACGATGAGACCTGTACGGTAAAATTGAATCACAACGGAACCTACGAGGATATGATAGATGTCCTGGTAGAAGGTACCTGGACAATGGGAGAGGACGGCAAGACCTACACCCTGACACCGGATTCTGACAGCGACACCGGAGCGACGCTGGTGGTTTCCGATGATGGATCTTCTGCAACTTACACACCGGACGGTGGCACCGCGGTAACGCTGACCATTGACACCAGCAAGCCGGTGGCAGTAGTATTTGAGACAGTTATCCCCGCAGATCAGAACGGCATCGGCCAGGATGTGGACTGCTGGATCAACTGCTATAACGACAACACCTGCGAACTGTACATCAGCGCTTACGGTGTAGAGCTGGCTCTGGATCAGGGAACCTATGAGACCAACGACGACGCGAGTATCGCGTTCCAGTTTGACACCATGGGAACCGTCACATCGGTCAATACGGATGGAACCAACACAGTGGATATCTCCTTCGCGGGAGCACCGGGTGTCGGCGATATCAACACGACACTGACCCAGGGAACAGTGGAGTAAAAAAGACATAAGAGAGTGTATATCATGGGATGAAAATGCTCCCTTCCAGACAGGCAGCTTTGACGGTTTGCCGCCGCTGCCTTTGGGAGGGGCGTTTTTCTTTCACAGAACACGCGTGATTTGACATCGTTCCGGGAGGAAAAAGGAGGAGAGAACCATGGCCAGTGAATATCTGAAATATCTGAACCGGGATGTAAAGCCGGAAGGTCCGCCCCCGGAACTGACGCCGAAAGAGAAGCGGAGGAACTGGTGGTATTATCATTGGAAGATAGTAGCTGTCGTCTGTATTATTGTGCTTGCCGGCGTTTCCATGCTCCTTCACAATCTGGGAATCACGGAACCGATTCCGGATTATCAGATTGCCTATGTGGGATCCACCCGTCTCCCAGACGAGACGGTGGAGGCTTTGACTGATTTCTTTCAGGAGCGGGGCGAAGATGCCTCCGGGGACGGAAAAGTGACGGTAATTCTTACCCAGTATGTTTTCTATAAAGATACGGATGCCTATGATTATGCCCAGTTGACGCTTTCCGCATCCGCGGCGCTGGACAGTGATATCGCGACACAGACCAGCTACTTCTTTCTGATGGACAATCCTGCGGGCGTCGCAGGGGATTACCAGCTTCTCGCGGACGCGGAGGGAAAGCTTCCGCCGGAGGGGGATCATTCCTGGGAGGACAGGGTGGTGCCGCTTTCGGACGTGATGGAAAATGTGCCATCGGAGGCCTCGGGGCTGTATCTGGGGAGGAGAGGATTCTACGATGAGAGTCATACGGTAAAGTATAAGGAGGCCTGCGATGCTCTCTGGGAGACGATTGTCGCCGGGGAGACACAGTAAGAGCGTGGAATACATGGTTCGTGGTATACTGTCGGGGAGAAGGTTTTAATTAGTGGATAAAAATTCCGGAACGTATTTTCCGGCCCTTTATTGCACAGGGCAGGAATGTTCCGGAATTTTTTGTTTTGATATGCTTGGTGTTTCGGCGGCCCGGGTGCCTAGAGTTCCAGCTGTCCGGCGAGGTAGTTGACGAACTGCTGGGCTGTCCGGCCGGAGATACCGCCGTGGCTCAGTTCCCACTTGTTGGCTTCGGCCCGCAGATCTTCGTCGCTCATGGCCTCCTCCGTGATGCCTTCCCGTCTCGCAAGCTGGATCACGATATGGAAGTATTCCTTCTGAGACGGCTTGGAGTAGTTGATGGTCACGCCGAAACGGTGTACCAGGGAGAGCTTCTCCTCCATGGTGTCGGAACGGTGCATGCCGTTATCCACCTCCATGTCGTTGCGGTCGCTCCAGGTCTCCTTGATCAGATGGCGGCGGTTGGAGGTCGCATAGATCAGGATATTGTCGGGCTTGGTCTCCACGCCGCCCTCGATGACAGCCTTCAGGAACTTGTATTCTACCTCGAACTCCTCGAAGGAGAGATCGTCCATGTAGATGATGAAGCGGTAGTTCCGGTTCTTGATCTGGGCGATCACATTGGAGAGATCCTTGAACTGATGCTTGTAAATCTCGATCATGCGGAGACCCTGAGGATAAAATTCATTGACAATGGCCTTGATGCTGGTGGATTTTCCGGTGCCGCTGTCGCCGAAGAGCAGCACGTTGTTGGCCTTGCGGCCCTCCACGAAGGCCTTGGTGTTGTCCACCAGTTTTTTCTTCTGAATCTCGTAGCCGATCAGGTCATCCAGCATGACTTTGTCCATGTTGTTGATGGGGACAAACTCGATGTCGCCGTTGGGGCGGTTTTTGATGCGGAAGGCCTTATTGAGACCGAACATTCCCACACCGTAATCTTTATAAAAATCGGTCACGCAGTCAAAGAAAGCGTTTTCGTCCGTCGTCTGTTCCAGTTTCCGGCTGAGGGCGATAATCTTCTCGCTGACATTCTTGTTGTACATCAGCTCCTTCTTCGCGATGGAGTGGTAGTTGGAGATCTGAGAAAAGCAGTCGATTCCCAGCGCCTGCTCGATCTCTGAAAAATCATAATGAAACAGCGCCAGAAATGCGCGGAAATCATTCTTCGCAAAATGGTTGACGCTTCCCTCGTTGGCCCCCACCTTTTCGCAGGTAATGCTGAAGGGATTCTCGTTGGTTACCAGATAAAAGGTCAGGTAATTATGCCACAGATTCTCGTCAAAGCCGTAATCGGTGGCCACAATCATCAGCCGTTTGAGCTGGGTGTAAATGTCCTGGATCAGCTGCGATTTGATCTGGGCCTTTTTTGTGGCCTGGGCGGGATCAACCTCATCCATGGTCTTCCAGGCGTCAAAGCGGCGGAAAATGTCGCTGAACCGGTAAAGAATACAGTCCGGATCCGTGTCTCCGAACATGATAAGTTTTGATACTTCGCGATACATTGCGCTTCCTCCTGAGATGTTCATTCGAATGTGCCTGCTCCCTTTGGCGTGGGAGAGTACGGTTGATATTATAGCAGGAAACGCCGGAAAAATGAAGTTATTTTGTGAGGGCGAAAAACATGGCTTTTTCGATCCGGAAGTGATAAGATAATAATCAAGTCAGATTTTTCAGGAGGAAAAACAGTTGAGTGATAAGGAAACCGTTATCTTTGTGCCGGTAATGCTGCAGGATGAAAAAAAGGTCCAGGAGCTTTCCGCCCTTGCCTCCGCCATCGTGAAAGAACATTACGATCTGCTGCTGGGGAGCGAGCAGAATGACTATATGATACAGATGTTTCAGTCCGTGCCGGCGATCAAAAAGCAGCTGGAGAACGGATACCAGTATGATCTGGTATGCCTCAGAAACGGAAAAGCCATCGGCTTTGTGGGATATTACCCGAAGGATGCCGATGAGATGTATATCAGCAAATTTTATCTGCACAAGGATTACCGGGGAAAGGGAATTTCCAGAAAAATGCTGGAGTTTGTGATCGGAGAGTGCAGGAAGCAGGGGCTCCATCAGATCACGCTGAACGTGAACAAGTACAATGACGCTATTCTGGCCTATGAAAAGCTGGGATTTACCAGGCTGCGGTCGGAGGTCAACGATATCGGGCATGGGTATGTGATGGACGACTATGTCTATCTCTACAAAATTTCCTGAGGAGGACCTATGTTCGAGGAAGATTACGTGATGCGTATTATAAAGGAAGCTGTCCGCGCGCTGCTGAAGCTGCTCTTCGGCATCGACACGACGAATCCTTCGGTGGAGTTGCTGGAGGACGCGCAGATGCGAGACAGGATCACAGAGATGACGGATATGGTCGACGACGGTCACATCAACGAGGCGGAAAACCGACTGTACGAGGTGGCGGATGTAAGCCGTCGGGAAGATCTACAGATGGTGCTGATTTTTTATTCCTATCTGAATGATCTGGACGACGATTTTCTTGACGGGCACGATTACAGCAGGGAGGAGATCGGTCAGGGCCTGCGGGATATGATCGGGCGGTTTGGTCTTGAGGGCATGGCGGACGTGTACCTGCTGGATCTGTAGCGTCGGTGCGCAAGGGACCGATTGTATTGCCCTCTTGCACAACTGACGCTGGTAAAATACAAGTAGGGAAGGAAAAAGAAAAATGTCGATAGATCGTGTAAAAGCGTATTTCAAAGAGAGAGGAATGGAGGATCGGATTTTGGAATTTCCGGTGTCCAGCGCGACCGTAGAACTGGCGGCCCAGGCATTGGGCTGTGAGCCCTGCAGGATCGCAAAGACTCTGTCTTTTCTCGTGGGCGAGGATCCGATTCTGATTGTGACAGCCGGGGATGTGAAGATTGACAACCCCAAATACCGGGCGCAGTTCGGAAAGAAGGCGAAAATGTTGAAGCCGGACCAGGTGGAGGAGATGGTGGGACATGCCGTCGGCGGTGTCTGCCCCTTTGCGGTCAAGGAAGGGGTAAAGGTATATCTGGATGAGTCTCTGAAGCGGTTTCAGACGGTTTTTCCGGCCTGTGGCAGCAGCAACAGCGCCATTGAACTGTCCATTCCGGAACTGGAGGAAGTCTCCGGTTATCTCGGCTGGGTGGACGTCTGCAAGGATGCGGGGGCTGCCGGCTGACAAAAATAGATTTATTTCCGAAATTTTCCTATGAAAATACGGAAAATATGGTATATTATTCTAAAAAGAGATAGGAGATGAAACAATGGCAAGACAGATCAGCATGGAGACACTGAACGCTAAGATTGAGAAGGCCGAGCAGAACGTGGCACGGACAAAAAAGGCCTATGAGGCTGCTACGGAAGAATTAAAGAAACTGATGGATAAACGGGATGCGGTCAAGCGCGACGAAATCGTGAACGCGATCATCAAGAGCCGGAAGAGCTATGACGAGATCATGGATTTCCTGGCGGATGAAAGCCAGAAAACCGAGTAAGGCGCTATTGACCTGCCGGAGATTATATTGTTGGAGTTTATATGATAGAAGCTGTCGTGACGCGGACGGAAATATCCGCTGATCGGCGGCTTTTATTTTTGTCCCGTTTATCGGCACCGTAGACCATGATAAACATAAATGCAGGGATATTTGGAGCTTTTTCACAACAAAATAATAAATCTTTGTCAGATTTTCACAAACTGAAAACTTTCCTGAAACTTCATGGACTTTTCCGGGAAGTTGCTGTATGATGTTCTCATAAAGCATATTATATTTCTTGAAACGATTCTATACTGATCTGACAGTGAACTTGTCTATCGCATTTCTGAAATTCTATGCTTTCAACAAATCAATGAACTTAAAGCGGGAGTTTTGGGAATGCGCGACAGCCGGTTGTACGCGTACGTTATGTATCTGATGTGGTCTGAAATTTCCGCAGGAGGAGGTTTCATGGGACAAAAGGACATGGCGGAGAAGATCATGGAGGATTACCCGGATGTGTTTGCGGACATTGTAAATGTCCTGCTCTTTGACGGGAAGCAGGTTATCTCGGAGGAGGATCTGAAAGAGACCGGGATGCGGTCACAGTTTAAGGCGGACACGGGAAGGATCCATGAGGAGGAGCGGGACGTGGGCAAGTACTGGGTCCGGGACGGAGCGATTCAGGCGATGATCGGGCTGGAGAATCAGAGTCAGCCGGACGGAGTGATGCCGATGCGGATCATCGGGTACGATGGCGCGTCCTACAAGAGCCAGCTTTCCGGGAAAGAGGGGCATCAGCGCTATCCGGTCGTCACATTAGTGCTGTACTTTGGCGAGAAGCGCTGGAGCGGGAATCGGAGATCCCTCTGGGAACTGTTTGCGGATGAGAACAATCCGGCCCATAAGGATGGGAAACCAACCAACAGGGAGATCAGCCATTTCGCGGAGGATTACCATATGCGGCTCTTCGAGATTGCGTATCTATCGGAGAGGCAGCTGAAGATGTTCCGAAGTGATTTTGGACTGCTGGCGGAATATATGGTCCGCAAGCGGAAGAATGAGCCCTTTCGGATCCCGCAGAACCGCCAGATAAGGCATGTGGACGCGTTTTTGAAGATGCTGTCGGTGTTTGCGGATGAGAAATATGTGGAGGAGTGCGCGAAGAGTCTGATTGAGCGCAGCAGGAAAGGAGAACGGATTATGGGATGTGATATTTCAGCGGCATGGGCCGATTTGGGAAGAAAGGAAGGTTTGACCGCCGGTCGCCGGGAGGGGTTGCTTACCGGCCGAAGAGAGGGACTACTTACCGGGCGTCAGGAGGGCCAGGAGGAAATGAGCCGGCTGATAACTGCCATGGTAGCGGATGGACGGATTGAGGAGTTGGAGCGGTCAGCAAAGGATTCGGAATTTCGGGAGAAGATGCTGAGAGAGTACCACCTGATCTGATAAAGGTTACCGGTAAGACTTTTTTCGAGGTGCGGAAATCATCTGTGCAAAGTGTTTCAGGCAGCCGTAAACGCGGCTGCCCGAAATTTCTATACTTGCTGAGATTGCAAGTGTCATTTTTCAACTGTATTTTCTTTACTCCCCAATCACAACCGTTCCGATGGTGTGAGCCGGAGCCTTTACCCGGATGACTTTGCCCTCCAGACGGATGGCGTAGGATCTGTCCTTGTCAGTCTTGTTTAAGAGGACTGTTACCAGGGATCCATCGGGATTTTTCGCAGCCGTCATCTCGATCGTATCGTCGCATTGGGTGGAGGCGATGCGCACAGCGCCCGGCAGAATGTATTTGGAGAAATGCTGGATGTAATCGAAGCTGATGGTCTTGCGGTAGGTGCCGTCCTCGTTTGCCACGATGGGAGCGGCGAAGCCCATGGAAACATGGCGTGGACCGCCGTTTTTGTCCACACAGATATTCCAGTCGATCCAACGGTTCATACCGGCGTTCAGATTCCCGATGATGTCGTGGGCGTAAGCGGCGGCATCCTGATATTCTACGGTCTCGGGCATGGTGCTGTCGCCGGAGAATGCCGCGAACATACCGGCCTGGCCGGGAATATGGAGGGCGCAGCACTCACTGGAGATCAGGGTTTTGCCCGGAAACAGATCGCTGCAGATTTTTACCGCGTCGAAGTGGTCGCCGGAGTACCAGTGGAAGGCGATGCCGCCGATCATCTCGTCGGTCACGTCGTCGATGATTTCCCGGGCATATTCCAGCACCCGCTCCTTGTTGTGATCCCAGATAAAGATCTTAACCGTATCTGTCAGTCCCGCTTCCTTCATGGCCGGGTACAGATAATCCCGCAGGAAGGTTTTCTGTTCCTGGGCGGTCCACACGCAGCTGTCCCAGTTGGTGGCGGCTACGGTCTCATTCTGTACCGAGAGCATGGTTACAGGCAGACCTTCTTCCAGATACGCCTGGATGTATTTGACCAGATATTTCGCCCAGTCGGGGTAGAATTCCGGTTTCAGGCTGCCGCCGTTGCACCGCTGGGGTGTGTCATAGTCCACCTGGGGCATGAGAGAGGAGAGGAAGGAGGAACCGCCGTAGACGGAGGCGTCGTTTTTGGGACGCGCGGGCGGAGTCTTCCAGGCTGCGGGCGGCGACCAGGGACTGACCAGGATGCTCAGGGGCTCCGGGGCGATCTCCATAGCCTTCTTGATAAAGGGAATTGCGTATTTTTTATCCCGCTCGATGGTAAAGGTGGCGAGATCCGGGTCCGCGATGGGATCGGCCACGGCGGCATACTCCTCCAGGGAGTAGTCGCAGCTGTCCAGGTGCATCCGCAGGAATTTGTAGCGGCTGCCTTCGGCCGAGAAACACTCGGTGAGAAGCTTGTTCTGGGTTTCCTCATCCATCTGCTGCATCAGGTAGGCCACCGATTCGGTAATGGCGCCGCCAAATCCCTCGATGGTCTGGTAGGTAATGTCCGGGTAGAGATTGAGGACATTGGACTCCAGATGGGTGGGTTCATCCGCCTCCAGTGTGACCGGAATGTCGCAGGTTTCCGGATAAGTTTTTCCGTTGGCGGAAAAGGTAATGATCTGTTTTGCTTTCATACAGGACCTCCTTTGTCTGTTTTGTGCGATGTTGCACGATCCATGGGATATAGGATCCGATGCTTTCATTATATCAGCCTTGTCAGAAAAATCTTTTTATTTTCAATAAGAGTTTTCCAGAATTCGATCAATTAGTGAAAAAAATATTGTATTTTTTCCAGTTTTCATTTATTTTTAAGGAAAGAGAGGGGCAGAGGAGGGAGGCGTATATTGAGCATGGCGGCAGAAGAAAAGAGAACTGGGAAAGGCATAGATGGGAGAGAAAGAGAGGAAAAAGGCAGAGATGGCCATCAGGCCGGTTACTATGAGATTGCCATGAATGGCCGTTATCTTTCCCAGATGCCGGCGGCAGCGCTGGCGGGAAATGTGATTTACAACCGGATGCACTGGCATGAGCATCTGGAGGTTATGTGCTGTCTGAAGGGAAGTTTTTCCCTTCGGGCAGGCGGGGAGATTCTGCGCCTTTCGGAGGGAGATTTCGCGGCCATCAACCCGGAAGTGCCCCACGAGATTTTTGACGGGCAGGAAGATGGATTGCAGATTATCTATTCTGTGGATGCCAGGTTCCTGCGGAAAAAGGATACGGAGCGGTATCAGTTTGCCACTGTCGGAGACAATGCCCTGCCGGCAGACTGCCCGGAGGCGAAGGCCTTTCGCAAAAGTGTTGGCCGGATCGCCTGGATAACCACGCCCGAACGGGACGTGCTGGAGGCGCATATCCGAAAGTGGGAGAAGTCGGAAGATCTGTCCGGGCAGGAAATCTTTTTCCCCAGGGAGGAGGACTGGTACGCCTACCAGCGGGAGGTGTACGAGAGTCTCTGGTGCCTGGCCCGGCACAAAAGCGATCAGGAGCGGGAGGCGGAGCGCCGGGAGGGACAGGAGCAGTTTTACCGCTGTGTGCAGATGATCCATCGGCAGTATGGAGCCAGGATGGATGCAGGCTCTTTAAGCGCAGCCCTTGGACTCAGCGAGCCCACCATCTACCGCATGTTCCGCAAATATCTGGGGATGAGTCTGAACAGCTATATTCGTCTGGTAAGGCTCCGCAGCGCGCAGAATCTGCTGGAGGGGACGGACCGGGAGATCACGGAGATCGCCTACACCTGCGGGTTTGGCAGTCTCAGCAATTTTTACCGGGTTTTTCAGGATCTGACAGGACAGAGCCCGGGGGAATACCGCAGGCAGCGGAGGCCGCCGACGCCGGAACGGGTTGGTATGCAGAAGGATGTTATGGGAATGAACCGGTTCCAGTCTTTTTTTGAGCTTTCCTACACCAGGGATGATCTGCTTGCTTTCGGATCCTGTCAGGCAAAGCGCCGGGAACAAAACGTTTTATAGTGTCAAAATTTTGCGGAGATGAAATTTACAGATCAAACTTACCGCAATATATGGTATGATAAAACAATAGAAAAACAGAGAAAAATGATAATCGGGAGGAAAAGAAATGTCAGTAGATTTAACAGTACCCCCTTTTTGTCTGGACGAGGAGCAGCAGAAATGGGTAACAGATACCCTGGCGTCCATGACGCTGGAGGAGAAAGTGGGACAACTGTTCTGTCCGGCCATGTCGTCCTTCAGCAAGAAGACCATCAGCCACATGACCGACGACCTGCACATCGGCAGTGTCATGATTCGCCCCTTCCCGGTCAAGGGGCTGCAGGAGAAGATCCGCTCCCTGCAGGATGCCAGCAAGCTGCCCATGTTGATTTCCGCGAATCTGGAAAACGGCGGCTGCGGAGCCATCAATGAGGGAACGAATTTTGCCATGCCCATGGGAGCCACAGCCACCGGCGATATGGTAAACGGCTACCGCCTCGGAAAGATCAGCTGTCAGGAGGCGGCGGCTGTGGGTGTCAACTGGGGATTTGCCCCCATCGTGGACATTGACAACAATTACCGCAATCCGATTACCAACATCCGAGCCTTCAGCAGTGACAAGGACCAGGTGCTGACCATGGCCAGAGGCTACATCAGGGGAGCGGAGGAGGCTGGTGTGGCGGCAACCATCAAGCATTTTCCGGGAGACGGCTGCGACGAGAGGGATCAGCATCTGCTGGTTTCCGTCAATGACAGGAGCGCGGAGGAGTGGATGGATTCCTACGGGATGATTTATCAGAATCTGATCCATGAGGGAGCCCGTTCCGTGATGATCGGCCACATTGCCCAGCCCGCTATGGCCAGAGCCATCAACCCGGATATTTCAAAAGAGGAGGCGTTTCTCCCGGCGTCCCAGTCTGAGACGCTTCTGACCGGACTGTTGCGTGAAAAACTCGGATTCAACGGTCTCGTGGTGACGGATTCGACCCTGATGGTGGGGTATATGCAGTGCATGCCCAGAAGAGCGGCCATCCCCGAATCCATCCGCTGCGGCTGCGATATGATTCTCTTTAACCGCAGCATCGACGAGGATGTGGAGTACATGAAGCAGGGCATCGCCGACGGCCGGCTTTCCATGGAGCGCGTGGACGAGGCGGTAACCAGAGTGCTGGCCACGAAGGCGGCCATCAACCTCCATAAGAAAAAGCAGGACGGCAGCATTGTGCCATCTGTGGATCCCATGTCAATTATAGGCAGCCAGGAGACAAAGGACTGGACGAGGGAGTGCGCGGACAAGGCCATTACCCTGGTAAAGGACAATCGGCATCTGCTGCCTTTGAGCCCCGGGAAGACCAAACGGATTTATCTGAACGTGATCGAGAACTATGTCTCCAACAAATCTCCCTTCGCGGCCAATATCAAGGAGCGGCTGGAGAAGGAGGGGTTCACGGTTACCCTGCGCAAACGGAAGATGGATCTGAACATGGATCTTCTGAACAAGGGCATCCCCACGCCCACGCTGCTGAAGGTTATGAAGGAGATCCAGGCCAACACCCGGGATTTTGTCAGCCAGTACGACATGTGTATGATTGTGCTGAATATGGAGACGGTTTCCAACGCCACGGTGGTCCGTGTCAACTGGAAGGTCATGTTCGGTCTGGGCAACGATATTCCCTGGTACGCCGGCGAGATGCCGCTGGTGGTTATCAGCACGGCCAACCCCTACCACCTGCTGGACATTCCCATGGCGCACACATACATAAATGCCTATACCGGAACGCAGGTGGTGCTGGACGCGCTGTTTGACAAACTCATGGGGCGCAGCGCGTTCAAGGGGGTTTCTCCGGTGGATCCCTTCTGCGGCCACGAGGACACGACGCTGTAGCGGCGGAAGCGGAGAGGGCAGCGCTGCCGCATGTCCTGCCGGCGGCAGGCACTGGGAAAAAGATTGTGTGAGAGGAGAAAACAGATGTACAAGGGCATTATTTTTGATCTGGACGGTGTGATCTGCTTTACGGATCAGTATCATTATCAGGCGTGGAAGAAACTGGCGGACGAGAGGAGCATTCCCTTTGACGAGGAGATCAATAAGCGCCTCCGTGGCGTCAGCCGCATGGACAGCCTGGAGATCATCCTGGAAAAGGCTGACCGGACCTACACCGATGAGGAGAAGGCGCAGATGGCGGAAGAGAAGAACGACACCTACCGGGAACTTCTGGGGCAGATGAGCCCGGCGGATCTTTCCGATGAGGTGCGGGATACTCTCCGGGAATTGCGAAATCGCGGCTTCAAGCTGGCCATCGGCTCCTCCAGCAAAAACACAAAGACGATTCTTGCCCGCATCGGTCTTGGAGATTTCTTTGACGCCATCAGCGACGGTACCAACATTACCCGGTCCAAACCGGATCCGGAAGTTTTTGCGAAGGCTGCGGAGTTTATCGGGGAGGAGCCAAAGGACTGTCTGGTGGTGGAGGACGCCGACGCCGGGATCGAGGCGGCCTGTGCCGGAGGATTTGACAGTGCAGGCATCGGCGACGCGGCGGTCAACCCGAAGGCCACCTACGGTATGAAGAGCTTTTCCGATCTTCTGGAGATTGCGAAGTAAGATGGGTATGAATTTGGTATGAAAACAGAGAAGAGCAAAGACAACCGTTTGGTTTTTATCACGGAACTGGTATGGAAAAACTGGCAGGTGCTTCTGTATGCCTTTGACCGGGAGGGAAAGACGCTTTCCTTCCCGAGTTTCTGCGCGGAGGCGGAGAAGGCGGTGCTGCCGTCGGATGTGGAGATGTTCTGGAAGGAAAGTCAGGGACAGGAGCATCCGATCGTCCATATTGAAAAGCAGGGCAGCATTTACGGCTGGGTGTTCCGGGAGGAGGATACAATCTTTTTCCTGGGACCATTGTGCTCGGCTCCGTTGTCTTTTGCACAGGAGCGGGGGTTTCTCCATCAGAGGAAGATCCGCCGGAAGGATTTCCCGATTCGGGAATACACGGTTTTGGAGACGTTTCCGATGGTTTCTATGGTGTATCTGGCGGTTACCGGAAAAGTCTTTGACGAGATGAGCTGGTACGATCAGGCGGAGACATGGAGAAGCCTGGAGCGGGATGAGGTACAGCGAAGAATACCGTCGGAAGAGGAAAAGGACAGAACACATCTGCCTTATCGTACGGAGCAGGAGTGGTACCGGGGGATACGGGAGGGGAGGAATGTTTCTGCAATATTGGAAATGGAGGGGCGGGGATCAGATATCATGGACCATGTAGGCATCCTGGCGGAGGGGGATGCCTTAAAGCAGGTGGAATATACCATTGCCGCGCAGATTACCCTGGCAACCCGTGCGGCGATTGATGGCGGCGTGTCCCCGGTCAAGGCTTACGGGATGTCGGATCTTTTTTTTCGGAAACTGGCCCAGTGCAGTCAGTTGGCGGAGATCATGAGACTGGCCGGTACCGTCCAGGAGAATTTTGCCCGGGCAGTGCGGGAAGCCCAGGCGGAGGCGGAACGGGATGTGGATGTGGAGCGATGTAAGGATTATATCGCTTTGCATTTGACAGAAAAGCTCTCCGTGACCCGCATGGCGGAAGAACTGCAAATCAGCTATTCCTATCTGGCATCCAAGTTTCAGAAAATAACCGGAACCAGCATCAAAAAGTATATTGTCCGGGAAAAGCTGCGGGCGGTGGCCAATCAGCTGAAATATTCCGATGCGAATATTGGAGAGATTGCGGATTATTTTTCTTTTTCTTCCTCCAGCAGCATGGGTGTGGCCTTTCGCGAGATATACGGTATGACGCCTATGGAATACCGGAAAAAATACAAAGTTGCTGATTTCTCCTCCGCTGTCGGGCGATGAAGCCGGAATGGAAAATATAAGAGAATTTTGATATAATTAAGAGAAAAGCGATATTGAGTTCCTGCCTGTTTTTATATAATAGACGGGAACTTGTTTTTTACACTACATAACATAAGGGAGGGTTATCGAGATGAGAAAAAACAAAGTAAAAAATCCGGAGGCGGTGGGCGTCAAGGAATGTATCGGCGTGACCGCCCTCTCTACCATGGGAGGTGTGGCGGCGATCTTCATGTCCACCATGTTCATGCAGTACATGACGGACTATGCGGGACTGGGGGCATGGGGCGCTTCTCTTGCGACGATTCTGCTGTTGGTGGCAAGGCTTTTTGACGCGGTGGACGACCCGATCCAGGGATTTATCATGGACAGCGGAAAAGTTGGCAAGCACGGGAAGTACAAACCGTTCTTCATGATCAGTATTTTCATGACAGCGGCTGGTACAATTCTGCTGTACATTATGCCGGATGCTGTTGCGGCGAATCCGGTGTTGGTAACAGTGTGGGTCATCTTCTTCTATCTGGTGTACGATATTGGTACGTCTTTCAACAACGGAAATCTTCTGTACCGAACCATGACCGACGATGTGAATGAAAGATCCAAGTTGGTCATTGGGCCGAGACTCTGGGTTATGATCATCGGTATGTTGGGATCCGCGATGATGATGGTTATCGTTGCGGTCAATTCTTTTACCGGAAGCTACAAGAAATCTTATGCTCTGGTTGCAACAGTTGCTTCTCTGATTGCAGCGGTCATCTCCGTGATCGGATGGTTGATGGTAAAAGAGAAGCATGTGGTGCAGCAGGACGAGGAAGAGAAAGTCAAACTCAAAGACTTCTTCGAGTTGTTCAAAGTCAACAAGGCCATGGTGGTTCATTTCTGCAAGAATATATTTGCCGGTTTTATCTGGACACTGCTGTTCGCGACGCCGACCTACTATGTGAAGTGGGGATTCTGTACGGATCTGTCCACCGGAGAGGTTGACATGGCGCTGCTGGGAACCTATTCCCTGATCGTGTCCATGATGATGCTGTTGCCGTTGCTCTTTGGTACGTTCTTGGCAACACCGTTGATGAAACTGCTGAAATCCCCGATCCGGCTGACCAGGCTGAACCTGTTGCTTCAGGCAATCGGCGGAGGTGTGCTGTTTGTGGCACAGATTCTCGGCGTGTTGCAGAATACGCCCTGGCTGTTTTTCCTGGGAATGTTTATCATGGCTCTGGCTATCGGCGTGGACTTTGTTCCTCAGTCCACCGTTGAGATGGAGATTATGGACTACACGATTTATAAGACGGGTAAGGATCGTTCCGCGCTTTCCGGTGTTGTGAGTAAATTCCTGGAGAAAGCCCAGACAGCGCTGTCCTCTGCTTTGGTTGGAGCAATCCTGATTGCCATTGGTTACAATGTAGATTCCGTGACCGGAGATTATGCCGGCGATATCGCGAATATCCCCACGATGTTGAACTGGTTTATTGTGGTTATGGGGCTGGTTCCCTGTATTCTGGGTATTATCGCTTTTGTCATTTATCGTTTCTATCCGATCGATAATACAGTTCGCGCGGATATGAGAAAATATCTGGAAGAACACAATCGGAATATGGAATAATATATCGCGAGAATTTTTCAGAGCATGAAGACGGGCGGTCTTCCCCTTTTTGGGGAGGCCGCTTTTCACATGTCGTATTGCGCATTCCCGAAGGATTGCGACTGTTTTTCGAAGCCACCCGGTTGTATTCCGGGAGGATTTCTTTTATTAGGAAGCGCGCTCTTTCAGGCAGTGCAGGGATTTTTCTCGGATGCCTGGGGACGGAAACCGACCGCGATTCTGATGAGTGCGGTTTCCATGATCACCTTTCTGATTTTCTACATCGGGGCAAACCGGTTCTGGAATCCCTACCTGGTGGGATTTCTCGCGGGAGCCGCGGTGGGGAGCTACTGGGCATCCGGCGATATTGTGGGCCTGATCGCCACGGAATCCACGCCGACGACGGTCAGGGCTTCCGTGGGAGCGGCGGGGCCCATTGTGATGGGGATCATCGCGCTGCCGGTATTTGTCATTTTCTTCGTGCTGATGAACGTGGTGGGAGATACGATGATCGGTCCCTTGTGTCTGATCTATTCCACGATCGGTCTCGGTATCGGGCTGCTGATTCTCTGGATCAAAGTGAAGGAGACGAAGGGTGTGGACCTGGCGAATCTGAAGGGCGACGAGTTCGAATAGGAGACTGAGGGCGCAGGTCATAGTTGAAGAACAGAACCGCAAAAAGCGGGCCGGACAGAGGAAAGTATCCCTCCATCCGGCCCGTTATGATTTTCGCGAAACGGTGTGCCATCTGACACGAGATAAGCGGATATGACGTCAGTCGATGTGCGGCAGTCCCGCGAAGCCCTGCGCCAGATCCTCGTCGGATGGGATGTAATCGCTCATCTCCCCGTCGTTGTATTTCTGATAGGCAACCATATCGAAGTAGCCGGTTCCGGTCAGTCCGAAGAGAATGGTCTTTTCCTCTCCGGTCTCTTTGCACTTCATCGCCTCGTCGACGGCCACTTTGATGGCGTGGCTGCTCTCGGGAGCGGGAAGGATGCCCTCCACCCGGGCAAACTGTTCCGCAGCCGCGAAGACGGAGGTCTGCTCCACAGCTCTGGCCTCCATGAGGCCCTCGTCGTAGAGTTCGGAGAGAACGGAGTTCATGCCGTGATAGCGGAGCCCTCCCGCATGGTTGGCGGAAGGGATGAAGCCGCTGCCTAAGGTGTACATCTTGGCCAGAGGGCAAACCATACCCGTGTCACAGTAATCGTAGACGTACCGGCCTCTGGTCAGGGTGGGACAGGAAGCAGGCTCCACGGCGATGAACTGATAATCCGCCTCGCCCCGGAGTTTCTCGCCCATGAAGGGGGAGATCAGGCCGCCAGGTTGGAGCCGCCTCCGGCACAGCCGATGATGATGTCGGGCCGGATACCGTACTTGTCCATGGCGATCTTGGTCTCCACACCGATGATGGACTGGTGCAGCAGTACCTGGTTTAAGACGCTGCCCAGCACGTAGCGGTACCCCGGAGTGTGGGTGGCCACTTCCACAGCCTCGGAGATGGCGCAGCCCAGGCTTCCGCTGGTGCCGGGATGCTCCGCGAGGATTTTCCTGCCCACCTCCGTGGTCTCCGATGGGGAGGGGGTTACGCTGGCGCCGTAGGTGCGCATAACCTCCCGGCGGAAGGGTTTCTGCTCGTAGGAACATTTTACCATGAAGACCTTGCAGTCCAGATCAAAGTAGGAACATGCCATGGAAAGAGCCGTGCCCCACTGTCCGGCGCCGGTCTCGGTGGTCACGCCCTTTAGCCCCTGCTGTTTCG
>JABLTR010107760.1_pt1 | contig 22721 bp, 26 predicted proteins | sample 7160071 | NCBI WGS metagenome assembly JABLTR01 (sample SAMN14651230, study PRJNA627086) | human gut metagenome | isolation source: feces | host: Homo sapiens | reverse complement strand
CTTTCACTGATGTCCCCTCTTGGGCCGAGCCCTACGTGGCCGCCTGCTGGACCAACGGCATCACCGCTGGTTACAGCGACACCATCTATGGTGGTTCCGACACCGTGACCACCGCCCAGGCCGCCCTGATGCTGATGAAGGCCCTGGGTTACTTCCAGTACGCCTCTGACTTCGGCAGCGACTGGCAGCTGGCCACCACCCGTCAGGGCAACGCCATCGACCTGTTCAACGGCGTGGACTCCGGTGTAACTCAGGCCATGACCCGCAACGACGTGGCTCAGCTGGTCCTGAACACCCTGCGCGCCGGTACCGTCCAGGCTTCTACCGACGGCAGCTGGACCATCGGCGACGTGACCATCAACAACAACGTGCAGTACAGCTACATCACCAGCAACCAGACCTACGCCACCGCCATCGATGATGTTCGCTCCACCAGCAACACCACCGACGCCGGCCGCTCCATTGTGGAGCTGGGCGAGCAGCTGTACCAGGGCGACCTGAAGCTGAACGACAACACGGACGACGACTTTATGCGTCCCTCTCGTACCTGGAGCTATGACGGCAAGGAGATCGGCACTTATGCCAAGCGCGAGCTGCAGATTGCCACTTACACCACCGGCGTTACCGGCCGTGAGATGTATGATCTGCTGAGCGCCGCCACCATCCGGGACAACGAACTGCTCAGCTATGTGGACGGCATCGCCGGTACTATCGAGAGTGAAGACCTGCGCCGTTCCAATGAGAATGACCTGGACGACACTGGAAATGGCGTGCTCACCGAGGTCTACCTGGACAATGACCGGGACGAGATCACCATCGTGTCCATCAATACCTGGCTGGCTCAGGCCAACGCCAACTACAGCGAGACCAGCGAGAGCTTGTCTCTGAACGTGTTTGAGAACGACGCCAACGGCGTGACCAAGATTGTGGACGCCGAGGAGGTGCCCGCCGTCACTGATGTGGTGGAGGACCAGTTCGTTCTGGTAAACATGTCCAAGAAGTACGACGCCCAGGGCGAGGTGGTGGCGATTGCCAACCCCGAGATCCTGGAGGACAGCACCGTCACCAAGTTCAGCCAGAACAACAGCGTGGACGGTGACAAGACTCGGGTGGAAGGCTTCTTCTCCAAGCTGACTGTGGACGGCACTGAGTACGAGGCCTCCTATAAGGCTAATTATGATGACGAAGTGCTGAACCTGTACGACGCCACCCTGCTCACCGACATGAGCTATAACGTGTATCTGGACCAGTACGGCTACGCCATCGGCGTGGATCTGTACGAGGGTGAGATGAACTACGTGTTTATCACCGGCTATGACCGGGGCCAGAGCCACATCTCCATCAAAACCGCTGATGCGGCCGCCATCTTCACCGACGGCACCATGGATACCATCACTGTCAATGTCACCAACACCAACAAGAATATTGACAAGCTGGATGGCCTGGACGAGGATGATCGTGGCAATGACACCGGTGACAGCAAGTACTACCGTGCGTGGAACAACGACGGTGAAGTCGCTCTGAACCGCTGGTATACCTACACTGTGGACGGTAACGACGTCTACACTCTGAAGCCCGTGGAGGATCGGATGGTCGTTACCGATTACGATTTCGGCGGCGCTGATCCCGAGGAGGTTACCATCAACTGCTCCAATGTCCGTCTGAACGATAAGTACGGCTGGAACACCCGTGCCTACGGCAATGACGACTCCGTGTACATCACTGTGGAGGCCGGCGACGTAGACATGAGCTTCGGTGATGACAGCGCCATTGTTGAGGTGAACAGCCTCTACACCGGCGTTCAGGACGTGGACATCGAGCTGACCGCCGCTTTGCAGGCTGACGTGGCCGAGGGCAGCGTGTTCACCCTGAAGGACAAGGACGACTATGTCATCGCCTCTATCGTGCTGGGCGACGCCCAGGGCAGCACTGCCAACTATGCCTTCATCCTCACCGACGCCAAGAGCGAGGGCATCCAGGACGGCGAGTATCAGTGGGAGTTCGACGCTGTTCTGAACGGCGTGAAGCAGACTCTGACCGCCCGCAGCAAGTACCCCACCACCATCAGCGATCTGGATGTGGGCGAGGTTCAGGAGCTGCGCTTCGACGGCGACTATGTGGTGGCCGTGAAGGACATCGATCCCGCCAAGTACATCAACAACTACTCTGACAACTGGGACGACGACGAGGTCTTTGACGTCATCTACAACGGCGAGACTCTGGAGCTCCAGGGCCGCACCCTGCAGAGCAGCGGTGCCAATGACGAGGGCTGGACCATCAGCAGCACCTCCATGCCCACTGTCCTGCGTCACTATGTGAACGATTCCCTCGAGACCATCAACTACTCCTCTATGAACGAGGCCCTGGCCGCCGCCGGCGATGCCAGCACCACTCTGGAGGGCAAGCAGTTTGACGGCCGTATCGTCATGGTTCTGAACAGCCAGGGCGTGGCCGAGTGGGCCTTCATCGACAGCGATACCCGCGTTTACACTGGCGGCGGCGGTGCCGTGGTGACTCCGGGCGTGACGATTTCCAGCAACTGGCTGAATCAGATTTCTGTAAACACCACTGACCGCGTGCTCACCGACGAGGAAGCGGTGGACGAGATCGTGAATTGGCTGACTGAGGGCGGCCTGATCGTCGACAGACCTGTTCAGACCGGTACCCGGACCTGGAGCTTCCGCACCTATTACGATCTGGGTAATGGCACCCGCATCCCCGCCGAGGTCTACACCTTCGATGCTGGCTCTGACCTGCACCAGACCATTTCCATCTATGTGAATGGTACCAAGAAAACCAACATCGACCCCTTTAAGCCTCTGAGCGACAACAGCGTCCTGGGTAGCGAGGGTATGTATGTGGGTGATGAGGACACCACAATTAGCAGCCAGACCACTGTTTATCCCGTCAGCGGCCGCAACTATGTGGTTTACTCTGAGATTCAGAACACCGCTGGCAAGACTCTGACCGGCGTTGTGGGTACCAAGGTTGTAGACACCGATGCTACCTTCCTGGCTGGCACCTACACCGCTAGCGGCGCTCAGAAGACCAGTGACGTGACCTTCCCCGCCGCTGCTGCCACGACCGCTGTGAACGATGGTTACTATCAGGTGAAGGTGAACGGCACTGCTTACTACATCACCTCCTCTGATAACATCAATGTTGGCAGCACTGGTTATGCCATGGTCGATGGTGTGATCATGCCTTACACCGCTATCGAGAGCGGCGCTATGCATGCCACCAAGGATATGGTCATCACCACTGCCTACTATGAGCTGACTGTCACCGATCCCACCACTGTTGCCGGCGCCGGCGCTAAGCTGACCTGGAGCGACAAGGTTGTGGAGCAGGACGGCAAGTACTATGCTCAGGCTGGCACGGCCACTCTGACCATCTCCGATGCCACCTTCACTGTTGACAGCACTAATGTTGCTCTGCAGGTGGCGAACGCCACTGTGAAGACTGTCGACATCAGCAAGGGCACTCTGAACGGCACTGCCACCGGTGCTGCCAATGGCATCACCTTCACCGGCAGCCAGACCTACACCGGCTCCTTCACCGCCGATGTGACTGTCTCCGCCGCTGATGTGGCTGTAACTCTGACTTGGAATACCACTCTGTAATCCTGACCGGATTTCAGGAGTAGTTTCCTTTCCCCAGCAAAAAAGGACCCCGGGCTTCGGCCCGGGGTCTTTCCCTTATTCCATGGACAGCAGCGCGAACATCTGATAGGGAACGTCAAAATTATTGGCGCTGTATGCGATTGCTTCACTGCCAATATCCCAGGTAAAACTGTTCTCTCCCCATGAGGTGAGGAAATTTCGCTGTGCCAGAGAGTTAAAAATGGAGTGCGCCTTGCCCTCTCCGCGGATTGCCGTTAACAAAACACTTCCGCCGATGGCCAACACAAACAGCGGCTTTCCGGGGAATTCCATGGTCCGCGTTGGGTTTCCGTCCCCTGTGTAGGAGATGATGTACGGCTGGCAGGTTTTTGCCAGTGCCGCATCAATTTTTGCATTGTCGGCGTTAAACTCCGTCCTCTGTACCTGATCCGTGGCCTCCCACTGGCACAGCTGATAATTGTCTGTATAGTTGCTTGCCATAAAAAATTCCTCCTTATATGAGTCTGCCTGAGGTTCGGGCTCTCTCATATACGGAGGAATTGGCCCCTTTGTGGGACGTTTGCGTACATTTTCTGGAAATTAAGGCCGTAGTGCGGGCATCGGAAAAAACCGGGCGGCCCACCGGGGAAACCCCCGCCCGTTAAAGCTCACGCCAGCTCCACTTCCATGCCCCCGGTCAGGGCAAAGAGCCGCTCGCCCAGCCGCTCTTTCAGTACGGCGAAGGCCGCCTCGCCGGTGCAGTGGCCGGTATAGACCCGCTCCACCCCCCGCTCCAGAAGGGCGTCCGCCACGGAGCGGGCGTAGTCCGGGGTGCAGTTCATGCCGCTGGGGGCCTTGGGGCTGAACATATGCAGGCCGCCCACCACGGCGTACACCGGCTTGCCCAGCTGCTCTGTTACCCCCTGGACGATGTTCACGATCCCCCCGTGGGAACAGGAGTTGAAGACCACCAGCCCCCGCGCCCCCTCCAGCACCAGGGACTGCTCGTGGGAGAAGTCGTCGGGGACAAACTGGTCCGGCCCGGTCTTTCGCAGCAGGGCGGTCTCCCGGCTGGCGAAGGGGCCCCCGTGGACGGTCTCGGGGACCAGCCAGGCCCCCTCTAAAATTTCCGTCAGCCCCTCCGGGGTGAGGAAGCGGCCGCGCTGCCCCTCCCAGATATCCCGGTGGACGCCGATGAACCGGGGCTCTCCCTGGGAGGTGGAGAAGTAGGGACCGCCCGCCTGGGGACGGGCGTAAACGCCTGCGGTGGAATTGACGGCGAAGAACCGCCGCAGTCCGTCGGCGTGATCGTAGTGTCCGTGGGAGAGGACCGCCAGCTCCACCTGGCTCAGATCGATCCCCAGGGCGGCGGCATTGTCCGCGAACTTCCCAGAGGAGCCCGCGTCCAGCAGCAGCCGGTGCCCCCGGTGCTCCAGGTACAGGGACAGCCCGTGCTCCGAGGCCAGGCAGGAGCCCTCCGGGGCGGTGTTTTCCATCAAAACGGTAAATTTCATGGGGCATCTCCTTTTGATTTTTCCTGGGGACCGCCGCCCCCTGCGGGGCTGCAATTCCGAACAGGATCGGGACTCTGATGTTATGGGGTGGGGCTCTCGCCGCCCCAAGCGCGTTTCTGTTACGACAGGCTGGTGAACAGCTGCTCCTGGGCGGCCTTCAGGCCCTGGGCCAGGGCCTCCACGTCCTCCAGGGCAGTGTCATAGGAGAAGCTGATGCGTAAAACTCCGTCCAGCTCCTTCTTGGGCAGCTTCAGGGCGGCGTACACGTGGCTGGGCTTTCCCTTGTGGCAGGCGGAGCCGGAGGACAGACAGATCCCCCGGTCGCTGAGAAAGCGGACGATGACCTCGCTCTTGTACCCGGGCAGGGTCACCGCCAGGATGTGGGGGGCGGCCCCGTCCCCCACCCGCTTCAGGCCGGGGACCTGGGCGGTGAGGCGCGCCAGCGTCTCCTGCTTCAGTTGGGCCATGTGGGCGATGTCCCGCTCCAGGGTCTCTCTCCCCGCCTGGGCGGCGGCGGCGAAGGCGGCGATCTGGGCGGTGGCCTCGGTGCCCGAGCGCAGGCCGCCCTCCTGGCCGCCCCCCCGGATCATGGGCGGGAACTTCAGGCCGCCGCGGATGTACAGGGCCCCGACCCCCTTGGGGGCGTGAATCTTGTGCCCACTCACCGTCAGCAGGTCCACCCCCAGCTCTTTGGGGGTAAAGGACACCTTCAAGAAGCCCTGGACCGCGTCGCAGTGGACGAGGGCCTTCGTCTTCTGATGGACCAGTTTAGCCGCCTGGGCCACGGGCAGGACGGTGCCCAGCTCGTTGTTCACCAGCATCATGGACACCAGCACCGTGTCCGGCCGCAGGGCCCCCTCCAGGTCGTCCAGGGAGATATTCCCCGCCCGGTCGGGCTGGAGATAGGTGACCTCATACCCCTGCCGCTCCAGGGCCTTGCAGGGCTCCAGCACGGCGGCGTGCTCATAGGCGGTGGTGATGATGTGCTTTCCGGTGCGGCGGCCCAGCTCCACCGCCCCCTGGATGGCCCAGTTGTCCCCCTCGCTGCCGCAGGAGGTAAAGAAGAGCTCCTCGGGCCGGCACCCCAGGCCGGCGGCAACCTGGGCCCGGTGGCGCTTCACCGCCTCCGCCGCCTGGGTCCCCAGGGCGTACCGGGAGGAGGGGTTTCCCCACCCCTCCGTCATGGCCTCTACCGCCGCCTGAACGGCCTCCGGCCGCACGGGGGTGGTGGCCGCGTTGTCAAAATAGTGGATCAAACTCCGTCACCTCGGAATATTGGATTCTGGCGGGGCATATCCCCCTAATATACCTTTTTATTGTATGCGCCGCCGGGGGGAAAGTCAAGGCGGCCGGGCAGCCTTGCAAAGGCAGGAAGCGTTGGGTATAATAGCGGAGAGAGACCCGGCTCCGGACCGGGACAGGAGAGGATGGAAGCCCATGGCGCGGAGAAAACAGGTCCTATACTGGTGCGTGCTGGCCCTATTACTGGCCGGGTGGCTGTATATCGCCTGGAACGTGCCCTACACCCACGACGACTGGGACTGGGGCCTCCCGGAGGGGCTGGAGCGCTGGCTGTCCGGGACGCTGAACAACCGGTATGCCGGCACCTTTTTTGTGCTGGCCATGACCCGCTCCCAGCTGGTGAAGACGGCGGTGATGGGGGGCTGCATGTTCCTGATCTCCCTGCTCCTGGGCCGCCTGGCGGGCCGGGGACAGCCGGACCGCGCCTTCTCGGTGACGGTGGTCACCGCCGCCCTGCTGTTCACCACCCCCATGGACTCCTGGCAGCAGTCCCTGGGCTGGGTGTCCGCCTTCGCCAACTTTGTGGTGGCGGCCGTGTTCCTGCTGCTGGTGCTGCTGCTGTGGCAGCGGGCCTTCTCCGCCCCCCTCTCCAGGGTCCAGGGGGCAAAGCTGGGGGCGGCCCTCTTTCTCCTGTGCCTGGCCGCACAGCTCTTTGCCGAGCACCTCACCCTGATCCTCCTGTGCGCCGCCCTGGTGTGCGCGGGCTGGGCCCTGTGGAAGAAGACCGCCCGCCTCCCCATTCTGTGCTCCCTGGCCGGGTGCCTGCTGGGGGCCGTTCTCATGTTCCACAACCCCCTCTATGGGGAGCTGGCCGCCAGCGGCCAGGCGGTGGACGGAATCCGGAACCTGGTGGCGGAGCCGGGACAGGGCCTGCTCACGGCCGCTTTGAAGCGCTTCTTTGGGGAAGTGCTCCCCTGGCTGTTTGAGTGCTTCCCCGGGGCGGCGGCCCTGGCCTCGGCGGGCTGTCTGTGGCGGCTGATCCGCCGGAGGACCCCCTGGTTCCTCACCATCCCCGCCGGGCTGTGGATGGCCTATTACTGCGCTCAGAACTGGCTCTACCTGAATCAGCTCCACCTCTGGGGAGAGTGGACCTACCCCTGGCCCCTCCTGCGGGGGCCGGGAGCAGCCATTCAGCTGGCGCTGATGGCCGCCGTCCTCCTCACCGCCCGGGAGAAGAGCCGCCCCACCTGGCTGCTCCTGCTGGCGGCGGCGGTGGGACTGCTGGCCCCATTCGCCCTGCTCCGGGACAGCGGCGCCCGGTGCGCCTTTCTGTCGGCGGTGGTGCTCATGGTGCTGGGCGCCTCCCTCCTCTCCGACCTCCCCTGGTCCCCCCTGCTCCAGGGGGCCGCTCTGGTGGGGCTGGCGGCGGGACTGGTTTTTCACCTCCACGCATACGCCGCCATCGGCTGCAGCGAGGCCATCCGCCAGGACCAGATGGCCCAGGCGGTCGCCCAGGGGGCGGACCAGGTGGTGCTGCCCACCGAGGGATGGGCCTACTGCTACTGCTGGCAGCGCAACCCCTCCCAGATGCGGGCGGACTACTTCCGGCGGTTCTACGGCCTTCCGGCGGACATGGAGCTGGTTTTTCTCCCCCGGGGCTCCTCCGAGCTGTGGCCGGAGGTCCCGGAGGCCATGTGGGCCGGGGCGGTGTACCTCCCGCCCACAGAAAGTTAATGGGATTTTTCCCTCCCCACTGGTACAAGGCCTCCTATCTGTGTTATAATGGGGCCCAGAGAGATTTTTGGGCCGGCCCGCCCCGTGGGCCGGCCGTTGAAAGGGGTGACCGCTCTTGGAACGGTCGATCTGCTATGTAGTGGGGGCCATGCCCCTGTCCTGGTCCCTGTGTCCCCACCCGGGGGCACAGGACTTTGTCATTGCCGCTGACAAGGGGTATGAGGCTCTGGAGGCCTACGGCGTGCCCCCCGACCTGGTGGTGGGGGACTTCGACTCCCTGGGCCGGCGGCCCAGCCACCCCAACGTGATCCAGCTCCCCTCGGCCAAGGACGACACCGACATGGTGTACGCCCTGCGGGAGGGTCTGGACCGGGGCTTCCGCCGCTTCGTCCTGCTGGGCGGCGTGGGGGGCCGTCTGGAGCACACCCTGGCCAACCTCCAGGCCCTCTCCTGGCTGACCACCCAGGGGGCCCGGGGCGTTCTGGCCGGAGAGGGGACGGTGGCCACCGTCCTCCGGGATGAGACCATGACCTTCCCCGCCGGCCTCACCGGCTTCTGGTCCGCCTTCTGCCTGAGCGGCACGGCGGAGGGGGTCACCCTGCGGAATCTGAAATTCGAGCTCACCGACCACACCATCTCCGCCGACTTCCCCCTGGGGGTCAGCAACGAGTTTCTGGAGCAGCCCGCCCAGGTGTCCGTCCGCAGGGGCGCCCTGCTGGCCATGTGGCGGGAGCAGGGGGACTTCTACCGCCTGCTGCCCCAGCTGTGGAACCGGGAGCCAATCCAACACGAAGGAGAATGACCATGGATCATACCGTAAAAGCCCTGGTGCTGGCCGCCGGGAAGGGGACCCGGCTCCAGACGGAGGGGATCGACCTGCCCAAGGTGATGCGGCTGGCCGACGGAAAGCCCCTGCTCCACTATGTGCTCTCCGCCCTGGACTTCCTGCCGCCGGAGGACGTGATCCTGGTGGTGGGCTGGAAGAAGGAGGCGGTGCTGGAGGCCTATCCCCAGTACCCCCACGCCGTCCAGGCCGAGCAGCACGGCACCGGCCACGCCGTCCAGTGCGCCGCCCACCTGCTTGAGGGATTTGACGGCCACGTGATCATCTGCTGCGGCGACGCCCCCCTGATGAAGAAAGAGACCTTCCAGGCCCTGGCGGACACCCACCTGCGGGAGGGCAACGCCTGCACCCTGCTCTCCGCCGTCCTGCCCGAGGGGGGCAACTACGGCCGCATCCTCCGGGATGCGGACGGCTCCTTCCGGGCCATCGTGGAGGACAAGGACTGCACCCCGGAGCAGAAGCAGATCCGGGAGGTGAACACGGGCACCTATGTGTTCCATGTGCCTGAGCTGCTCGCCTCTCTGGGCAGGCTGAGAAATGACAATGCCCAGGGGGAGCTCTACCTCACCGACGTGCCCGCCTTCATCAAGGAGGCCGGAGGCCGGGTGGGCCTGTGCGACACCTGCTCCCCCGACGAGATGCTGGGGGTGAACACCGTAGAACAGCTCCAGGAGGTGGAGGCCATCCTCCGGAAAGGCGGAGTGAGCCGTGGCTGAGAACGAAAACGATCTCCGGTTGGCCGTCCTCATCGACGCGGACAACGCCTCCCGCACCGCCATGAAGGATGTGATGGCCGAGGTGGCCGTGTACGGCACCCCCACCATCAAGCGCATCTACGGGGACTGGACCAGCCCCAACATGGCCTCCTGGAAGTCTATCCTGCTGGAGTGCGCCCTCACCCCCATCCAGCAGTACGGCTACACCACCGGGAAGAACTCCACCGACTCGGCCATGATCATCGACGCCATGGACATTCTGTACTCGGGCAACTGCGACGGCTTTGTGCTGGTGTCCAGCGACTCCGACTTCACCCGCCTGGCCATCCGCCTGCGGGAGGCGGGGATGAAGGTGTACGGCATGGGGGAAAAGAAAACCCCCAAGCCCTTCATCGTGGCCTGTGACAAGTTCGTCTATATCGAGGTCATCCGGGCCGCCGCCAAACAGGCCGCCGCCCAGCAGTCCGAGGACGAGCCGTCCAAAACGGACGCCAAGGCCCAGAAACACGCCTCCAAAAAGGAGAGCAAAAAGAGCGCCGCCAACAGCTCCGGCATCCCCGACGATATCGCCGAACTCATCGCCGAGTCGGTGGAGGACGTGTGCGGAGAGGACGGCTACGCCCACATGGGCAAGCTGGGCAACCTGCTGCTGAAAAAGCAGCCCGACTTTGACCCCCGGAACTACGGCTTCTCCAAGCTGTCCAAGCTGATCCGCGCCCTGGGCCGCTTCGACTGGAAGACCGAGGGCACCGACAACTCCGAATACTTCGTCCGGGACACCCAGCGGGACCGGGAGTGACCCCCTCCCCCTTGTTTTTTCCCCCGCATTGTGTTATACTGAACACCCCAATGGGGGTACAATACCGCAAAACGGCACAGAGGAAAGGGGGTGTCCGCCGTGGCTGAGAGCAAGGGCATCAAGATCGTGGCCAAGAACAGCAAGGCCCACCACGATTACTTCATTGAGGAGAAATATGAGGCCGGCATCGAGCTGGCGGGCACCGAGGTCAAGTCCATCCGCCAGGGGCACGTGAATCTGAAGGACTCCTTCTGCATCGTCAAGGACGGGCAGATGTCTGTCATCGGCATGCACATCAGCCCCTACGAGAAGGGCAACATCTTCAACAAGGACCCCCTGCGCCAGCGGCGGCTCCTGATGCACAAGCGGGAGATCTTAAAACTCTTCGCCCGCATCAAGCAGGACGGGTACTCCCTCATCCCCCTGTCCATCTACTTCCGCGGCCCCCGGGTCAAGCTGGAGATCGGCCTGGCCAAGGGCAAGAAGCTCTACGACAAGCGGGAGACAGCGGCCCGAAAGGATGCCAAGCGGGAGATGGACCGGGCCATGAAATCCCGGAACAGCCGGTATTAACTGAAAACTTGAGTTGGGCGGTCTGTCCGCCCGTAGAAAAGGAGTGTTTCCCATGGCACAGAATCCCATCGTCACCATCGAGATGGAGGACGGCGGCGTCATGAAGGCGGAGCTCTACCCCGACGTGGCCCCCAACACGGTCAACAATTTCATCAGCCTGATCCAGAAGGGCTACTACGACGGCCTGATCTTCCACCGGGTTATCCCCGGCTTCATGATCCAGGGCGGCTGCCCCGACGGCACCGGCATGGGCGGCCCCGGCTACTCCATCAAGGGGGAGTTCACCGGGAACGGCTTCCAGAACAACCTGGTCCACGACCGGGGCGTGCTGTCCATGGCCCGCACCATGGCCCCCGACTCCGCCGGCAGCCAGTTCTTCGTCATGGTGGAGAAGGCTCCCCACCTGGACGGCCAGTACGCCGCCTTCGGCAAGGTCATCGAGGGCATGGAGGTGGCCGACGCCATCGTCAATACCAAGCGGGACTGGAACGACAAGCCCCGTCAGCCCCAGCGCATGAAGAAGGTCACTGTGGACACCTTCGGCGTGGACTACCCCGAGCCGGAGAAGGTCTGATTTTTCCCGAGTAAGCGTCTTCCATACCGGCGCGCAAACGCGCGCCGGTATGGGCCCAACTTTTTAATTTTCCCAAACCAGAACGGTTTTCTTCCAAAGGGCGGCGAAGCCGCCAGCCAAACCGGAGCCCAGCGTAAGCGGGTTTGATTTGGAGAGGAGGAGCAAGGGAGCGGGCGCAGTTTTCGCCGCCAGGCGGAAACGGAGCTAAGCGGACTTTGCGACGACGATGAGGGGGCGTACCGGTTTCGACGGGGACACGGAAGTGGGAATAGCGGGCGGTGGCGCCTGGCCACCTTAAAACGGGCACTTCTTTATAAATTAAAGAACAACGAAAATTACGCTTACGCTGCTTAATTAACAGCAGCCGTCCAACCTGGAAGGACCACGAGCCGGGATTGGGCGTCGTTTAGTGGTGCACGTGCGCCGGCAAAGCTTTGCGCCGGCCATGAATCATGAAGCTCACCAGACCCCTGGGCGTGACGGCTTGCCTGGGGTGACGGGAACAGGGAGAGCAAGACTCCCGCAATAACCGTCTGCGCCCGGAGAAGTTCCCATGGAAGGGTTTTCGGACGGGAGTTCGACTCTCCCCGCCTCCACCACGAAGAAAGCCTAGAGCTACAACGGCTCCAGGCTTTTTTCTTGCCCTTTTTCGGGCTGTTTTCCCTTTTGTTTTCCCTTTACAGGTTGGAAACACCCTTTATGAACTGTTCCATGCGGTCCGCGCTGGCCTGTTTCATCTCCTCTGTAACGTGGCCGTACACATCCAGCGTGAAGGAGGCGGTATAGTGGCCCAGGTTGCCCTGTACCGTCTTAATATCATCCCCGGCTCGGATCGCCGCCACGGCGTAGCTGTGCCGCAGGTCGTGGAAGCGGGCAGCGGGGAGGCCGATGGAGGCCACGATTTTCTTGTAATGGTGATACATGGTGCTGGGGGCCAGGTGGTGGCCCAGGTCGTCCGTGAACACCAGTCCGGAGTCCTCCCACAGTCTCCCTGCCCGGAGGCGTACTTCACTCTGTTTTGCGCGGTGACGCCTTAGGACTTCGACCACGGAGGGGGCAACAGTGAGCATCCGTCCTTTGCTGTTCTTTGTGGGGACAAGGTGGTATTCCCCCGGCTTGCCGGGAATGTTCTGGAGCTGCTTGTTAATCAGAATATGACCCCGCTCCAGATCCACGCAGTCCCAGGTGAGCCCGAGCACTTCTCCTCTCCTTATTCCTGTAAAGAGCGTGACCAGAAACACATCTTCAAATGGATTCCCCTGAATGGCTTTCAAAAACTTGGAAATATCCTCGCTGTCCAGAGGCTTGATCTCCTTGCGGGTGGAGCGGGGCAGAGCGCAGTTGTCCGCCGGATTGAACCGGAGATGGCCCACCACCACCGCCTGCTGGAGGGCCTTGTGGAGAATGCCGTGGATACACTTGACCGTCTTGGGGGAAAGCCCTGGTTTGTCCCCCTTCGGCTTTCCGAGATCGTTAATGAATCCCTGGACCTTGTGGACGGTGAGCGCCTCCAGCTTGACCGCCCCCAGGGCGGGCTTGATATGGACCCGGACATTTTTGCTATATGTCTGGACCGTGAAAGGCTTCACGCCGCCCAGGTAGTCCTTTTGCCAGATGTCCAGCCATTCCCCCACGGTCATTTTAGACGGCTCCTGATAGGTTCCATCGTTTACGGCCACAGCGGCGGCCTGTATCTTCTCCCGGACCTCCTTCTGGGTCTTGCCGGTGAAGGACCGCTGTATCTGCTTCCCGGTTCCGGGGTCGTGCCCGACGGTGACCCGTCCCTCCCAATAGGTATACTGCTGGCCCTTGCGGGTGACGGTCTTTTTTCGGATGGTCCCGCTCCCCTGGGCAGCTCTTGTAGTGCTCTTTCTAGGCATTGTGTTTTCCTCCTCTTTTTGATATGATAGGAGGGCAGTAGGCTAGGCAAAGTTTACTGCCCTTTAAGCCGTCCTCGGTGTTAGCAGCACTGGGGGCGGTTTTTTTATTATGGCATCCAGTCAGCACCGGAAATTTGTTGAATCATTTCATCCAGGGTTATTTCTCCGTTTTGACATGCCTTCAACTTTTGTTTTGCAAATGTGGTCCAATTATCAAAACATGCAACAATATTCCGCTTTTGTGGGTTTCTTTGCTTTCTTGCATTTTGCATTTTGTATATGCGGCGGTATTCCTTCATGATCTGGTCCGCCGCTACTTTCATTTCATATCCCAATTCTTTACAGGTTTTCCCGTTCTTGAAAACGTAATTACAGTATATTTCATCGGAGCGGGAGTGAGGAAAGAACAATTTACCGCAATTTTGGCAGCGTGTCGGCTTTACATGGTATTTTTTTACTTCAAAGGAATCATACAAAAGGGCGTCAAAAAGACTTTTGAAAGAAATGCGCGTTGCCTTTGTCGTCCTATCAAATGAATAGTGTGCATCAAAGCCGTGTTCTCCCCGTTCCCACGGATTGTCCGGTACGAAAGGAAAACTATAAGATGCAAAGGCAGACAGTTGTTCCTCTGGCATTAGTTCCACAGCAGAGGTGAAAGCCGCAAAATTGAGGATTGGGGATGCAGAATCAGTCAAAACCCAGTCAGGGACAACAACTCCAGGGGACACTTGCACGGATGGGGCATCCATGAGTTTCTGAATCCTTAATTTGCGTTCTTCCTTATATGCGTCTTTGTCATTGGCGATATTGATCGCAACCACCAGAAGATCTCCCACATCATAACGAAAAGGTACGAATTGCCCTTGAGCAGTGTATAAATGGAAAACCCTATCTCCGTTTTCTTCAATAAAGATTTCGGCGGCATATCCCATATTTGCCCCTCCCAGTTTGTGGACAGTCAGTATTTAAGCCACGAGAAGAGGACTGTCCATAAAAACATTATCGACTGTCTTGACTGTGTTATTAACGTGTTGTATACTTATCTCATGAGGACAGTTTATCATGAATAATTTGAACTGTCAACAAGAACTTGTGAAAAGGAGAATGAACATGGCGAACTTAGACATTCGGGCCGCTGCTGTGTCAGCAGGAGTGAGACTGTGGCGTGTGGCTGATGAGCTGGGAATTGCAGACGCAAGCCTTTCCCGTAAGCTGAGGAAAGAGCTGCCCCCAGAGGAAAAGACGAAGATTTTCTCCATTATCCAGAATCTGTCCCAGGAGGTGGCTGATGAATGAGCTAGAACCCCTGGCCGTCTCTGCCCCCGAAGCGGCTCGGTTGCTTGGAGTGAGTAAGCCCACAATCTACCAATACATTCACCGGGACGATTTTCCGGCCTTTAAGCTGGGCACCCGAACGCTGGTCAGTGTGGACGGATTAAAAGAATGGGTACGAAAGCAGGTGAATGAACAGTGAGCGAACAAAAAGAAACCCGCCCCGCTGGTGGCACAGCGAGACGGGCGGAGGAAACAGCGGCCACGACCAATGACCAGAAGTTTTCCCGCTCCCATAATACCATGAACCAGGAGCGGGCGCAAGCAGGGTGTATTTCACAGTACCTGCTTGCCGGAGCGGGACGAGGCCTCCATCTTCGGGACCTGGTGAAGCTGACCGGACGAACGGAGCGAGAGGTCCGGCAGATGATCCAGGCGGAACGGCTGCGGGGTATCCCCATCCTCTCCAACAACCAGGACGGGTATTTTCTGCCCGGCGATGAGGCGGAAAGATCCGCTTTTGTGCGGAGCATGAGGCACAGGGCCGACGAGATACATAGAGCGGCGGAGGCAGTCGAGAAAGCGGGGCTTGGATGAACACACAATGGAATAACCTGCCCCCTTCATTGCTCAAAGAAGGGCTGTTCTGCTGCTGGCGGTATGAGGACCGGGACGGAAAGCCCACAAAGGTCCCATACAACCCCAGGACCGGAGGCAGGGCACAGAGTACCAACCCGGACACCTTCGCCTCCCTAGAGATTGCACTAAAAGCTGTGGAGCGAGGCCGCTATGATGGGATTGGTGTGGGTATCTTTGGGAATGTGGGTGCAATCGACATTGACCATTGCATTGATGACAATGGCGAACTCTCCCAGCTGGCCTTTGATGTGATGAACATAGTGCAGAGCTATGCGGAGTTTTCCCCCAGCGGCCACGGGTTGCGTATCCTGTTCAAGGCAACGGGGTTCCAATATGACAAAACCCGGTATTACATCAATAACCAAAATATAGGATTAGAAGTGTATATAGCGGGCGGCACCAACAAATTTGTCACAGTAACTGGTAATGCCCTGACCCCTGGCTTTGAAATGGAAGAACATGGGGAGCAGCTGGCCACTGTACTGGAGAGGTACATGGTACGGCCACAGGTAAAGAAAACCACACCTCCTCCCGCTCCTTCTGGGCCGGTCGACTTAGACGACGTGACATTGATCGACAAGGCCAAGCATAGCCGCAACGGGGCGCGGTTTGCCGCCCTTTGGGACGGGGATATATCCGGGTATTCTTCCCACTCCGAGGCTGACCTTGCCCTTTGTAATTGGCTGGCGTGGTGGACAAACCGAGATCCCCAGCGTGTGGACAAGCTGTTCCGGCAGTCTGGACTAATGCGGGAGGATAAGTGGGACCGGCGGCAGAGTGGGACCACTTACGGAGCGCTTACCATTCAGGAAGCTATTGCCTCCTGCTCCGGCGGGTATGACCCACAGGCCCATTTCCAGCGCAAGGCGGAGAAAATCACCACAACCACACCAACAGGCCCGGTGAAACTGTCAGACCTCCACCCGGACAAAAATGAGCGGTACGGTTGGAACGACATTGGCAACGGCAACCTGTTCGCGGACTGGTACAAGGAAAAAGCCCGATACGTACCGGAGCGGAAACGGTGGTACATCTACAGCGGCAAGGTTTGGGAACCAGATACCGGCGGCCTGCGGGCAATGGAGTTGTGTAAAGCCCTGGCGGATGCGCTTGCAATCTATGCGCTGTCTATCCCGGACGAGCAACAGAGGATTGCCTACCAAGACCATGTAAAGAAGTGGCAGCGTCGCAACAACCGGGAAACCATCTTGAAAGACGCAGCCAGTGTCTACCCAGTGAGCATGACACAGTTTGACCAAGACCCTTACTTGTTCAACTGTAAAAACGGAACCCTGGACCTGCGTACACGGAAATTTCGTCCACACTCCCCCAGTGACCTGCTGGCAACCATCTCCGGCGTGAGATACGACCCGGCGGCAAGGAGCCAGCTGTGGGAAAAGACCATCTCCGAAGTGATGCAGGGGGACCAGGACACCGCCGCTTATCTGCAAAAGGCTATGGGGTACGGATTGACTGGCGACACCTCGGAGGAGGCTTTCTTTCTCCTCTATGGAGCCACAACCAGGAACGGCAAGGGAACGCTCATGGAGACATATATGGCCTTACAAGGGGGCTATGGACGGGCGGCACGGCCTGAAACTATTGCCCAGAAGGAGAAATCCAACAGCAACGCCCCTACCGAGGATATTGCACGACTGGCAGGAGCACGGGTGGTGAACATCTCGGAGCCAGACAAGAAAATGGTTCTGTCTGCCAGTCTAGTTAAAACACTGACGGGCCGGGATACCATCAATGCACGTTTCCTGAACGAAAATTCCTTCGAGTTTGTCCCGCAATTTAAGTTGTTCGTCAACACCAACCACCTTCCGAAGGTGACAGACCCCACAGTGTTTGACTCCGGGCGGGTGAAAGTGATCCCATTCAACCGGCATTTCTCCGAGGAGGAACAGGACAAGGGGTTAAAGCGAAAGCTGCGTCAGCATGAAAACCTAAGCGGCATATTAAATTGGTGCCTGGACGGGCTTTGGATGATGAGGGAAACTGGTTTGGAGGTCCCACCCGCTGTCAGAGAAGCCACGGCCCAATATCGGCAGGACAGTGATAAAATAGCTCGGTTTGTGGCGGATATGCTGGAGCCAGACCCACACGGGGAGATCAGAACTGAGGAGGCATACCAGAAGTATCAGGACTGGTGTTCCCGCAATGGCCACATGGCGGAGAATATGGCCAACTGGAGGCAAGCTATGGAGGCACACGTCACCATTCGGAAAAAGCGTCCTGCTGGAGCTGGTCGTGAAGCGTCAAAACTGGCCCTCATTTTAGGGTTGAAATGGAGGTGTGGTCCGCTGTGGTCCGGCAATTCGTAGTCCCTTCTACGCGAGGAAGAAATATATACCGACTGGAAAACCCGGACCACGCCGGACCACATTTTTGAAACCCTTGAGCCGCAAGGCTTTCAGGGTGTGGTTATAAAACACGAAAATAGAGCGATTTTGAGGAGTTGATTTTTTATGAGCAGATTTGTCAATGTAAATGGGCGGTATATAAACACCGATCTGGTACGAAGTTTTCATATTATGGAGGATGGATCCCTCCGTGCCGTACTGTTCAATGATTTTGTGTCTGTGCCAGGTTCAAAGGTTGAGGAGGCGATAAGGGATTTAAGAGGAGAACGACACATTATCCAGGTGTTTCCCACCGCACAGCCGCTCTACGCGGTGTACAAGGCCGAAGGCGAATATTTTGCCGAGTTAGTATCCTATCTGGCTTTATGCGCAGATGGTGAAATCCGTGGCCTGGAATGGCGTGAAGGCTGGTTCGACATTATTAGTGAAAATGAGAATTGCGAGGGGCTGTACCCAGAGGATCAGCTCGCCCAGTTTCCAGGGCTTGAAAAGGGGGCGAACTCTAAGTGACCGATAACCAGGCTTTAGCAATCGTGAAGCAGCTGGAGCGAATTGCAGATGTGTTGGAGAGCATAGACGAAACATTTGCCGCGGGAGATGATCCCCACGGCTAGAAAATCCCAGTGCAAAGGCAGGCGCGCATTATCCCGAGATTTCGGAGACCCTAAAAAAGAACCGCCCCAAGAATGTATCACATGATACAACCCAGGAGCAGCCCCGTGGTGGAGTGTGGAATTGTCAATCACATTCTATCACGGGGAGGGCAGCTTGACAATGACGACCAATGAAGAATTGGCTAGGCGGATTCAGCAGGGGGAGCGGGACCTAATCCTCCAGCTGTGGGAACAGGTACGGCGATATGCCCACGACCGGGCGTATAAGTGGTTCCGGGCCACGAATGGCAGAGGTGGACAGACAGTGCAGGACCTAGAACAGGAGGCTTTTCTTGCCCTTCTGGAGGCCCTGGAGGGGTGGGACGAGGATGCCGGTCCCTTCCTCACCTGGTACTCCCTGCGGCTCAAAGCGGCCTTTACAGCGGCCACAGCGCAGAGAACACAGAGGGACCGGAAAGACCCGCTCCAGGACTGCCTGTCCCTGGATGCTCCCTTGACTGACCGTGAGGGGAACCCCTTCACCCTGGAGGATACCATACCGGACCAGAGGGCAGAGGACGACCTGAACGCTGTGGAGGAGCGGGACCGGCAAGAGGCCATTCGCCGGGTGCTGGACAGTCTCCAGGCAGAACAACGGCGGGTGATCCTGCTGCGCTACTACCACGACATGACCAGGGAGCAGACGGCCCAGCGGCTCCACCTGACCAGGAGCAGGGCGGCAACGATTGAGGCAAAGGCGCTCCGGCTCCTGCGGCACCCAGTGAATAGTCGGGTGTTGCTCCAGTACAGGCAATAAAAAGCCGCTCCCCGGCAGAAAGGACAGACGACCGAGGGGCGGCAAAGGCAGGAATGAACTTTGGAAGTAACTATATTATACACGAAAGGCAGTGAAAATGCAACTATGAACAAGAGTTTTACCAGAATGTGCTATGGTGAGCGATTCCCTCTAAGAGTGGCAGACGCGAAGCCCCAGCCGGTGAAGAAGCCCGGCGACGACATCGGCGCGAAGCTGGAGCGCATTCTCTCCATGATGGAGCAAATGTTAGCTGGCGTGAACAAGAAGCAGACCGACGAAAAGCAGGAGCGCTTCAACCGTGCGTGTGCCGAGGCTGAGCAGGGATACAGTGACCGAAACCCACACATCCGGCGGGACGAGAACCGGCTTTCCATTCCGGTGGAAAATCAGGAGGTCCCCACGCGCAAGGTAAAAGACACGGCTATCCGCTCCAACTATGATCGGATGTGCGCAGAGGCGGCGGCAGCTTATGCGGCCCGCAACCCGCACAGCAAGAGGGGGTGAAAGTATGGCGGACAGAATTGAAATGGCCCGGTATTACCACCAGTACCAGGACGCAGCGATAAAATGCAGCTTGGCAAAACAGGAGTTAGACAAAATCGAAAAGTTGCTCCAGACTATGCCGGACCCGGACACCCTGAACGACCTTCTTGCAAAGAAGGAGGCAGCCCAAGCGCGGTATGATGAACTCAAAGAGGCGCTGGCCGACGCTGAAAGCCTGGCTATGACCGGCAAACCCCGGCAGACGGTGAAGGCCACCCAGGAGGTGCAATGGTTCACTCCCTGGGGGCACAAGATCAACAAGTAAACCATTACAAAATCGCATTCTTTTTAGGCATAAAACAGAGGTTTTCCATGTATTATCGGAATAGTGCGGGCGGCTGGAACAAGACGCACGAACAGGTTGAGAGAACACGGAGGATAGACAGCTTTGAAGTTCCCTCTCTGCATGGAACGGGCTGCCTCTGGTGTGGGAATGGACTGATTCAGGCCCACAAGGTTGATGAGCGCGGCGTGCTTCTGCATCTGAAAGGCGGGGATCAGCGGGTATTTTTGTCCTATTCGCCCAATGGGTTCGGCGGCCAGCAGGCTTTTTTCCTCTGCCCCGAATGTGGGGGCCGCGTCCGGTTCCTGTACCTGACCAAACAGCGCTTTCTATGCCGGAAGTGTACCGGCTTGAACTACCGGTGTCAGCAGAGGACGAAGGGCAGCACGGCGGCCTTTGATGTGGGCTTAGAGTACGCGAGAAAGGCTCTGTCTCCGCCGTCTATCCCATTGAGTGCAATAGATTTTTGCGACTGGACCCCACCCCGGCCCCGGTATATGCACCGGACGACCTACCAGAAGCGCCTAAAGCGGTTTCTCAAATACCGCACACAGCACGAAGCCCGGACCCTGGCCGACCTCTTACGGATCATCGGCCCAAAGGGGCGGTCGGAGATTGCCGAACTTATGCGAGAATAACAATAGGGGAGCTACCCACACCGGGCGGCTCCCCCTTCTTATTTGCCCTCTGTTTGCCCCTCAGAAGCCCCAGGAGCGGCGTTGTCCCTCTGCATGGTTTCCTGTGCGGCTCTGTTCAGAAAGGCGTTGACGCTCTCCCCACGGGCCTCCGCGTGGGCTTTGATAACGTCTTTCTGGCCCTTTGGAACCGCAATGGATATTCTGTCCAGGTTGGCGGCGTCCCATTTCCTGGCGCTTTGCTTCTGAGCCTCTGTATACTTCCGGGATTCTGGCATGTATGTACACCTCCTCTATTGTTATTAAGTATACCACAGAACGCAATACTTAACAAGTAGATTTATGCACAAATATCTACTTAATAAGTTGTGCAATATTCCATCTTGAATATCTACTTAATAAGTAGTATACTCATATTGTCAAGAGGGACAGGCCAGACGCACCGAAACAAATAGGAGCTAGGCAAGAGCGGGCAATCGGCCAACGGAGCGCTGAATCGTAGACCAGCCCAACCCGCCGCCTGATCCCCAACACAAAGGAGGTAAAGAGTATGAGCATCAACGAAATGGAAGCCAAGTGCCGGGAGCTGAGACAGCTCCAGAACCTGATCGAGGAGGCCCAGGCAGAGGCGGAGACAATCAGGGACGCCATCAAAGCCGCTATGGGCGACGCTGAGGCCGTCCAGGCCGGGGAGTATAAGATCACCTGGAAGCCTGTAAAGACCGCCAGAATCGACACCACGGCCCTGAAAAAGGCCCTGCCCGACGTGGCCCAGGCGTTCACCCGGGAGACCACCACACGCCGCTTCTGCGTGGCATGAGAAAGGCCCCCATATCCCAGCGGCCAAGCAAGAGGATATAGGAGCCCAGACGAACCACTAGGGGCCCGGTGAGTACAGTATAGCCGGGTCCCCCCAGAAAATCAAGGAGGAACCTCTAAATGGAACAAATGAATATCGGGGGACGTAAATACCCCATAACCGGAACCGTTGAACATGAGGTATTGGGGGCGGTCCCCGTCGTGGACATTCACTTGATGAGCGACTACGAATGGCACGTTTCCTGCCTCAAAAGCCGCCTGGAGGACCCGGAATTATACCGGCGAGTATTGGGCGAGGACGTGGAAGCGGTTATTGACCGGCTAAGGGCCACCATTGCTGAATGCGAAAAGGGGGTGTCCGCATGAAACCCAACATTCAGAAGCTGGCGGATTACATCAACCAGCAGGAGGAGCCGGAGCGGTTCATGGAAGTGCTACTTGCCCTGGTAGGGCCTAAGAAGGAGGGAGATGCAGAATGATTACATTCCCCACCACCACAGAGGCGTTTATTGCCTATCAAGAGGCCGGTACAGGCCGCAAACTGAAAGGACGGGAGCGGGACCTTGCCTCCGTCGTTGTGGAGCTTGCCAATATCTCTTATCAGGAGGGCGTGGAAGGGCGCACACACACTGTCTCTATGGAGGACGTGGAAACCTTCTTCCGGGAGCGGGGCCGTGAGGAGGCATTTCACAAGCTGGCCCGGATATGGGAAAGTATCTGCTGGTGGTGCAATCAGGCGTACCAGGCCGGGAAGGAGGCAAGCGCATGAGCAATCAACAAATGTTTGCAGAGATCGTCTGCATTCTCCGTCGGAACTATACGGAGGAATACTTACATCACCTTCTGAACTGCGCCCTAGCTTTCGAGAAGGCGTTACGAAGGGAATGAGTTTAATCTGGGAGCGGGACTTGCTTTTTGGTGGGTCCCGCTCCTGCTTTTGTGTCCGGTTTATGGGAAGCATCGCTCGAAAGTTTTCCCTTATTTTTTCCCTTTAGGATGTTGTCGGCCATTGACAGCAGTTTCCCCTTGAAGGCGGAAACCCTTGATATGACGGGATTCCTTGACGGTATTTTACTGGGGTTTCCCCACAAAGCATAATTCGACTCTCCCCGCCTCCACCAAAACGAAAGGACATCCGAAAGGATGTCCTTTCGTTTTGGGCTCCGACCGCCGAAGGCGGTCTCCGCCCTTCGGTGATTCAAATGCTCGGGATGGCAGAGCCATCCCTCCGCCGAGGTTTTGCCTCCGGCAAAACGCTCGTACGCCGCAAAAGCGG
>JABLTR010008585.1_pt1 | contig 22747 bp, 16 predicted proteins | sample 7160071 | NCBI WGS metagenome assembly JABLTR01 (sample SAMN14651230, study PRJNA627086) | human gut metagenome | isolation source: feces | host: Homo sapiens | reverse complement strand
TCTTCCTGTAAAGTCATGCAAACATAAACGTTTTCTATAATATAATAAATAGTTTTTTTATATCCTTTTATTTTTTAATATTGTATAAATTAGCAAAAATATATATTTATAATATGATAATTATTAATTATCTATTATCTTATATTATTAAGTTCTAATGTTATACGAGTATAAAATATAGGAGGAGTATATTTATATTCCGCAATACCTGCATATTTTTTTACAGTATGTTCTATACTTGTTAAACCTATTCCTCCTTCTTTTTTTATGCTTTTAAATTCTGATGCTTTTACAAAATTATTCGTATAAGACTGGTCATGTCCTGTAAATAAAATCTTATTACAACTGTTTTCCATTAATATTGCTAAAGTGCTGTTGATAGTTTTTATATTTAAACGAATAAATTTTTCAGTTTTTATATTATCACAGGATGTTATTGCATTTTCCAGACAATTCCCTAATAATACCGTCATATCAATATTATCAATAGGACAATGCTCCATTGATACTCTTATATCGCATTTTATATCTTGTTTTCTAGCTTCGCCTACATAATATTGTAATAATGCATTTACCATTGGTTCAATACAAAATTGTTCTATTTCTCCAGATTCTATTATGGTTACACATTCATTGATATATTCCCTCGCTTTATCATATTTCTCTTCAGTAATCAGGTTATCAATTACCCTGAAATGATGACGCATATCATGATTTGTTCTTTGTACATTAGCTATATTTTCAGTAATTTCCTGATATCGTATCTGTTGAATTCTCAAAAGGCTTCTGTATTTGCTTTTTTCCTGTATCTTAAGTATTTCCCAGAATAAAAACCAAAATGCTATAATAAGGCATAAAGATGCAAAGAAATATGTATAGACAAAGAAAAGGAATAACCCTTTTTCTTCATTACTAGGAACGTATTCCATTGAAGGAAATATACTTGCTAAGAAAATATAATAAAATATTGTCAGCACTAGTACTATATAAAAAGTACGGCGCAAAAATTTTGAATCTATATTTTCTAAATATTTTCGTATCGGCCCTGACATAACTTTCCATATTATTGGCAGTGTTATTGCTGATAGTATAAAGAAATATGTTAATGTATAATAACTGTAGGCATAACCTTGGCCGGGCCATTGTTCACTTCTAAATAATGTATATTTCATTAAATTTACCCCTATATAAATAAAGGCCGCATAAATTAATACTACACATATTACCATTAATTTTTTATATACCGATTCTTTAATACATACAAAAAATAAAGTGCAGCATACAATTATTGCCACTCCCATAAATGCATTAGATATTATACTTCTGTTATAATTATCATCAAATGAAATATAATATATTGTTAATGCAAATATTATAGAAAATATTGTACATATTGGCGTTAAAATACCTATAAGTTTATTTCTATTTATTTTGAATTTATCTTTTGAAAAAGGAAGCAGACATAAAAGCATGCAAGGAAGTATTTGAATTAAAAATCCTGCAATATGTACCATTAAATACTCCAGCATTAAATTTATTCACCTTCTTCTAAACTATTAAATATAAATTCTCGATAGGTAGCTCTTATATTACTGCGTTCTTTACGGCTAATAAGTATTGTAATCTTATTCTTTAATATACATGAATCTGTAGTCATATGATCAACAAAATTCATATTTACTATAAATCCGCGCTGTATTCTTAAAAATGTTTTATCAAGTTGTTCTTCAAGTTTTCGTGTATTAATAGATGTATGAATTTTGCCGCTTTTAGTATATATATCTGTTCCATTATTATGACTTTCCAAGTATTGTACTGCTTTTAAGTCTAATTGTATAAGATCACGGCCGACTCTTACTTCTATTGTATTTTTTACTTTATATTTATTATCATATCGTATAAATACATCTTTTATCTGTTGTACATTAACCGGTTTAATTATATAATGCAATGCATGTAAATCAAATGCTTCAACTGCATGCTGTCTGCTTAATGTTACAAAAACTATCTCAGTTTTTGGCGAATATTTCCTTATATTCTTTGCTAAATTTAATCCTGTTATATCTGGCATATATATATCCAAAAAAATTATATCATATTCTGTTTTTCTATTTTGTATATGATCTAATAATATATTGGCATATAACAGTTTATCACAACTGACTACCATCTCTGCTTCATCGGCAGCCTTCATTATTTCTTTATATAATAAGTCTATTTCAGTTTTTTCATCATCACAAATTGCAATTTTTATCATATCTAATTACTCTCTTTAAAAAATTTTATAAGAATATTTCTGTATAATAATACATTATATAATATTATAACATAATATAAACAAATATGGGACCGTTTAAATTATAAACGGTCCCATATTCACGACTTTTTTATTAACCGCAGAGTATATGGTTAAAATCATTGTCTGCTTTCTTTTTTGTAAATAATTTATTTTACAGTTTTATATCCCTTTTTAGTCAATAAAAGTACTAACATACCTGATATGGCAACAATTAATATAACCCAAGCTATAGACATAGTATCATCGCCGGTTTGATGCGTACCGCCTGATCCATCGCCGCCTTGTTCTGGTGTTGAGCTTTCTCCACCCGGCTGAGATGAACCTGGATCAACTGTTTTAATCTCTTTTTGTGCTAATACATAATAGCTGTTAATAGAACCCGTATTTAAGGAAAGAGCTGCGTTTTCTTCTGCTTGAGCAGCATAAAGCTTAACTCCTTCATCTGTAATTTCTACTCTGTATAACTGTATTTTAGATGCATCATAACCTTCAGGCAATGTGAATTTTAAAGTTACTCCTTCACCATTGCCAAGCTCTAATATTTCGCCATCAATATTAGTAGCAAGACTTAATAATGTAAATTCATCAGTACAATCATCATTTAAAAGCGCTTCTTTTATTTTAATATAATCATTTCCATCTTGTACTTCAACTACCGATAAATCAGCGCCTATTGGGAGATATCCCATATCATCTATCATAGTAACGCCGCCGTCAGTCAATATTGTATCTTCTATTTCATTTATTGTAAACGTATAAGTATTACCAATAAATCCTTCCGGCTGTGTTACTGTTTTAATAGTCATTTGAGCACCGTCTTTTATATCTATACGTGGTATATCTTCATTTGCTGTATATCCGCGTCCATTAATTTCTATAGCAGCATTTGCTTCTATATTATCAAGAACAGGAATAACACTTATATGATCTGTATAAGAAGATAATGTAATAGCATTTTGTGATGGGGAAAGTTTTTGTACTTCACCTATAAGTAAACCATTCTTATCATAACTTGATATCTGAATTTCTTTTAATTCAGGTACTGTTACGTCAACATTTTTAGTAAATGCTTTAATAAGATTATTACCCGGATAATAACCAAAAACTTGTAATCCTAATGGATCATCTGCTAAATCTGTTGCTCCTGTGTTGTCAATTACAAAGCTTTCGCCTCTGTTAATTTTTGAAGTATATTTTATTAAATTATCTACTTGGTTGCCGTCGTTATCATAACCAGGCTGAGCTTGGTCAGCGCCTGCTTCAAAAATTATATAGCAATTGCCAGCTTGGTCTTTAATAGTCTCAACAACAGAGAATTTTTCGCCTTTGCTGAGATTTACCGGCTCTGGTAATTCTATTGTATAATAACCGCTGTATTCAAAATATTCTGATGTTGATGCAACTAAAGTACCGTCTGTTGGACTTACAGCATTAGGATTTAATTTATAAATATTAACCTCTACTGTACGTTTTGGATTATTTAAAACTGCCGATACAGCGCTTAATTGCTGATATTCATCAGTTGCTGTAAATACATTAGCTATTGATAACGGTTCATCGGATCCGAATTCCAGTGCATTGCTTAATCCAAGGTAGTCATACTGATAATTATTATCATAATCAAAGCCATCATCGCCGTCATCTACTTCAAAAGTTGTCGGCATCATTATGGAATTATCATAATAAGAAAGATAGAAATAACCGGTATTTTCACCTGATGCATCTTCTATACCCCAGCCTTCGGTTCCCCAGCTGTTTTTAACTATCCATGCGCCGGGTTGCTCCGGACGGCGGCCTTCATTAAAGTTTTCTACTGCATAATTATCATCCCAGCCAACTATTGCGACTGAATGATTAGGAATAGTGCTGTCTTCGCCTTCAACAATCAATTCATTAACATATTGCGACCAGGTATTATAATTAAAGTATTTTCCATTACCTTGCTGATCTGGTCTTGATTGATCGGCAAAGTACATAATATTAACTGCACCCTTTTGCATAACAGCACGTTTTATTGCTGCAACAGCCTCTGCATTATATTCATAATAAAGTGCTTCTTCCGCAGTAGTTGCTTCATAATTCTGCTGTAATGACGGGCTTGGCAGGAATTCTGCTTCTACCAAATGAGCAGTGCTGTTAAAGCGCTTGCTTTCATCAACTGACCAATCGCCGTCTTTATCCAAAGTTCCTGCATTATTCTGATATGGAATATTAGCTTCGTCTTCGATTCCCTGCCATGAACTTAAAACAGAAACTGCTTTTAACGAGTTGCCGCCCTGGTCAAGGACATTATAATCTTCTGTAAGGCTTGTACCTTCACCGCTTTGATTTCCTGAAACCTGATTTTGATATGTAAACCATGCAAGATGAAGTTCTGAATAATCCGGATTTGATACACCCTGTGATAAAGCATTGCTTTCAGCTCCAGCAAGCGCGCCAAATGCCCAGCATGATCCCCATGGCGATTGATCCCGCACCGGTGTTTCAAGATTTTCTTCTCTTAAATCATATTTTGCCGGAAGTGCAGACCTTGTACGTATAGAACTTACATTATTATAGTCATAAAAAGAAAGGTCGCGCAAATTAAAACGTAATCCACCGGATAATATATCCTGATTATCAATAGTTGCTTCCTCTTCTACTCTTACCGAAGACAATGCTGACTCCGATATGCCAGTAGCTGATGCTATTGGCGCCGCTATAGTAGCAAGCATTATAGCTGATGTGCATAATGACGCTACCTTTTTCCAAAATTTTCTTCCTTTCATGATACTACTTAACTCCTTCTCAATTTATTTTGATCCTCGCAAAATTTATATCAATAAAAAGCTCCTTTGAATAAAATAGTTCTAAGGAGTTTTTTATTTCAACCGATTTACAGCCTTATATATTATAATATAAAAAAACAAAAATTTCCATACATTTTCAATAACTTTATTTATAAATACTAAATGATTTTATCAACAATTTGCTGATAAATTCTATGAATGGTATAATTTTTAGATAAATGGCGTCAGTTATTGATATTTCCCCTTAAAATTAACTTAGAAAAATAAAAAAATAGCCTTAAATGCAATTAATGCATTAAGGCTATAATTTACGCGCGCCAGAAGGGACTCGAACCCCTGACCTACTGGTTCGTAGCCAGTCACTCTATCCAGCTGAGCTACTGGCGCATATTTATTTGCTACCGCAATATATTATCATAAACTTGTCCTGAAGTCAATACCACATTTTATAAATTTTTTATAATATCAAATCAAAATATTTTATACTAAATTTATATAGTTTTATTTTCCTATTTTTATTTGCAATATTGTTAAAAAAATCGCAAAGTTTTATCTAAAAACAGTAATTTCTATTGACTTCGCCTTTATATGATAATAAAATATAAATTAATGTTACCTAATTTATTATTAGATAGATATAATATTAATAAAACCGGAGGTACTTTTTATTATGAGCAGAGTATATAATTTTTCCGCAGGCCCATCTGTATTACCTGAAAGCGTTCTTAAAAGAGCTGCATCAGAAATGTTAGATTGTAACGGTTCCGGACAAAGCGTTATGGAAATGTCTCACCGTTCTAAAGAATTTGATGCAATTATTAAAGGCACTGAACAAAAACTTCGTCAGGTTCTTAATATTCCTGATAATTATAAAGTTCTTTTCTTACAAGGCGGCGCTTCATCTCAATTTGCTATGCTTCCTCTTAATCTTATGAATAAATCCGGCAAAGCTGATTTTGTTATTTCCGGCCAATGGGCTAAAAAAGCTTATACTGAAGCTGCACGCTATGGCCAGGCTAATATTGTAGCTTCTTCAGCTGATAAAACTTTTTCATATATCCCTGAATTAGACAGCTCAAAATTTGATCCTGAAGCTGATTATTTCCATGTTTGCTGGAATAACACCATTTATGGTACACATTTTAACGAAATTCCTGATGTTGGCAATGTACCTCTTGTCGCCGATATGTCTTCAAGCATATTATCTGAAAAAATTGATATAAGCAAATTTGGCGTAATTTATGCCGGTGCACAGAAAAATATGGCTCCAGCTGGACTTACTGTTGTTATTATCAGAGAAGATTTAATCGGCAATGCAAGAGATATCACACCAACTATGTTTAATTATAAAACACATGCTGATAATGATTCATTATATAATACCCCTCCAACATATTGCATTTATATGTTAGGTTTAGTTCTTGATTGGATAATCAATGATATCGGCGGTATTGAAAAAATGCATGAACAAAATGTGAAAAAAGCTGCTATGCTTTATGATTTCCTTGATAATTCCAAAATGTTTAATGCAACTGTCCAGGGCAAAGACCGTTCTCTTATGAACGTACCATTTGTAACAGGTAATGATGAACTTGACAAGAAATTTGTTAAAGCAGCTTCCGATGCTGGTTTTGTTAACCTTAAAGGCCATCGCAGCGTTGGCGGTATGCGTGCTTCCATCTATAACGCTATGCCGGTTGAAGGCGTTGAAAAATTAGTTGCATTTATGAAGGATTTTGAAGAAAAAAATTCTTAATTTAATTAAAGAATAATATAACATTTTATAATTTATAATAATAAAATTTTAATTTTAAGGAGCATTAGTATTATGTATAATATAAAAATGCTGAATAAAATAAGTCAAAAGGGCTTATCAGTCTTTGGCAAAAATTATAACTGTGATGTTGATATTGAAAATCCGGATGCTATAATAGTACGTTCAGCATCTATGCATGAAATGGAACTTCCAGCATCTCTTAAAGCTATTGCAAGAGCTGGTGCTGGCGTTAATAACATCCCGCTTGATAAATGTAGTGAAAAAGGTATTGTTGTATTTAATACCCCAGGCGCAAACGCTAATGCTGTTAAAGAACTTGTTATCGCCGGTTTATTATTATCTTCCCGTAAAATGGCTCCTGCTTTAAGCTGGGCTCAGGGATTAAAAGGTAAAGGCGATGAAGTCGGTAAATTAGTTGAAAAAGGCAAAAGCTCTTTTGTTGGTCCTGAAATTAAAGGAAAAGGCCTCGGCGTTATCGGCCTTGGCGCTATCGGCGTACTTGTAGCTAATGCTGCTGTTTCTCTTGGTATGGATGTTTATGGTTATGATCCATATATTTCTGTTGACGCTGCATGGGGTCTTTCACGTTCTGTCAAGCATGTAACCAATTTAAAAGATATTTATGATAATGCTGATTATATCACTGTTCATGTTCCATTTAATAAAGATACAAAAGATCTTATTAATAAAACCTCTATTTCCATGATGAAGGACGACGTACGTATCCTTAATTTTGCCAGGGGCGGACTTGTAAATGATGATGATATAATTGAAGCTGTTAAATCTGGTAAAGTTGCAGCATATGTAACTGATTTCCCAGATGATAAGGTTCTTGGCATTGAAAATATTATTGCTATCCCTCATCTTGGCGCATCTACTCCTGAATCTGAAGAAAACTGCGCTTATATGGCGGCTCAGGAACTTAAAAGCTTCCTTGAATCAGGCAATATCAATAATTCTGTTAATATGCCTAATCTTGAAATTGCACGCGCAGGTGATGTAAGAATTTGTGTAATTCATAAAAATGTTCCTGCTATGCTTACTCAGATTACTAAAACCCCTTCTTCTCAGGATATTAATATTGAAAATATGATGAGCAAATCCAAAGGCGATTATGCTTACAGCATACTTGATATTGATACAAGTGATGACAGCAAGGTAGACGCTATTGTAAATGAACTTAATGCAATGGATCCTGTTATAAAAGCTTGGTTTATTAAATAATTAAATAAAGCAGGAATTTAAATAACATAAAGTATTATTAAAATAGCAGTAAAAAATCTAATCCCACCAAAAAAACTAAAAGTTAATAAGTACCGATTAAGTGGGGCGCCTGCGCAGCGCATCTTTTAGATGCGCTGTCTGCAAAATAATAGTTGCTAAAACAGAGCCTGGCAAGTATAAAAAATAAGTATTGTCTTATGAACAATATTTATAATATTACAAATTATTTTGCATCTCCGCCGCCATATAAAATATGGCGGCGCGCAGGCGCCCCCTTTTTTAATGTAACGTAACCTGAGTTTTTTATAATAACTTATAATAAAAACAAAAAACACCTGGCGGTAAAATGCTGTCAGGTGTTCTTTTTTATTTATATTTATTTTGCTATATAAATCGGTTCTCCTTCTCTTATTGTACATAATACTTTTATTTTGCCTATTTCATCATGCGGTACTTTTAACGGATCATTATCCAATATTATCATATTTGCAAGTTTACCAGGTATTAAAGAACCTTTTATATTTTCTTCAAAATATTGATATGCCGCATTAATTGTAACTCCTTTTAAAGCGTTAAGTGGCGATATTCTCTCTTCCTGACCTAATAAAACTCCATTCTGTGTAGTTCGGCATACGGCACATTGTACAGATTCAAGCATATTTGGCGGTAATACAGGCGTATCCTGATGAAAAGTATACATAACTCCTTTTTTTATAGCGCTACCGGCTGGACTTATACAAGAGGCTCTATTTTTGCCAAAATTCACTAAGTGTATATCACCCCAATAATATGTATGCGCTATAAAAAATGATGCTATTATATTTAACTTTTTCAGGCTTTCCAGCTGGTCGCGTCTTATTAGCTGCGCATGTATCATTACGGGTCTGATATTATCTTTATGATTATGGCAGTCTTTATTTAAATTTGATAATGTCAAATCATAAGTATCTATCATTTGTTGTGCAGCAGCATCACCATTGCAATGTACTAATATTTGTTTATTTTCATTTACTGCTGTATTAATAAAATCTAATACTTTTTCGTTTTCATATGATGGATATGCATAATAACCTTCTTCACCATGCTCATATGGTATAGTTACCCATGCAGTCCTGCCTTGAGGCGAACCATCTAATATTACTTTATATCCTCCTATTTTTAATCTATTTATGTATTTATCCTGATATTCTGGATTATTATCCATTATATATTTATATCCGTCTATATCAATATAACAAACAGTATCCAACTTTAATAAATTATGTTTAGACATATAATGAAGCTTTTCCCATTCATTTTCCCTTGTAAGGCCATCCTGTACTGTTGTAATACCATAACTCAAATAATCTTTTTCAGCTATACAAATTTGTTTTGCTATCATTTTCATATCAGGTTTAGGTAATTTTGTCGCTAAGGTTGTAAATGCTGTTTCTTCTAAATATCCGTTTGGTTCATTGGATAAATCTACTCGTCCGATTCTGCCTCCATCCGGATCTTTTGTTTCATAATTTATTCCTGTTTCTATTAATCCAAGGGAATTCATTGCTCCCATATGTCCGCTTCTATGAGCTACTAAAATGGGATTATATTCACTTATGCTATCTAATACTATTTTATCAGGATGTCTTTTTTCATCTAAAATATTATTATCATAACCAAATCCCATAATCCATTGGCCTTTTTCTGGATTTACCTTATTTATATGTTCTCTTATTCTTTCTTGTATTTCCTCAAAGTTTTTAGTCCCTTCTAAATTTACCATACCTAAAGTATCCGCATATGCAGTAATATGACTGTGCGGATCAATAAAAGAAGGCATCATAATATATCCTTTGAGATCTATTAATTCAATTTCTTTCGTATGTACGCTTGCTTTTGATAAGACATAGTTTTTATCGCCTGCTGCGGTTATTATACCATCTTCAACCAATACAGCGTCACAATACAATGGCTCAGCCATTGTTATTATTTTCCCATTATAATAAACTTTTTTCATATTTATCCTGCTTCCAGTTCATATTATATATATTGACAGTGATTTTATTATAGCATATAATTTATTGCAAATATTGTCTGTATTTAATATAAAAAATTATATCTTTAATATATAATTTAAGGAGTAAATAAAAAATATGTCTACATGGGGAAAAAATTTAAAAATATGCATATTTGGGGAAAGCCATGGTCCTGCTATAGGCGTGGTTATTGATAATCTTCCTCATGGATATAAAATTGATATAAATGAAGTTATCCTGCAAATGGGCCGCCGTGCGCCTGGTAAAGATATTACTTCAACTCCTAGATTTGAAGCTGATGCTCCTGTAATCCAGTCTGGTTTATTAAATAATTATACTACCGGCGCTCCGTTATGCGCTTTAATATATAATAAAAATACCCGTTCAGCTGATTATAATAATCTTGTACGTACTCCCCGCCCATCTCATGCCGATTATCCTGCTTATTTAAGATACGGTGGATTTAATGATATTGCAGGCGGAGGACATTTTTCCGGACGTCTTACTGCTCCGTTAGTATTTGCCGGCGCTATATGCCGCCAGATACTTAATACAAAAAATATTGTAATAGGCGCTCATGCATATGAAATTGCCGGGATTAAAGATACTCCTTTTGATATGGCCGGCATAACATATGAGAAATTAGACGAATTATCTCATCGTACAGCTCCGATTATTAATCCGGATGCTGAAAAATTAATGCGCGAAAGCATTGAAAAAGCCCGTATGGATTGTGATTCTGTGGGCGGAATAGTGGAATGCGCTGCTGTAAATATGCCGGCTGGTATAGGTTCTCCTATGTTTGACGGTGTGGAAAATCGTATTGCCTCTATTGTATTTGGTATTCCGGCTGTCAGGGGAATAGAATTTGGCGCAGGCTTTGCAGCATCCAAAATGCGAGCAAGTGAGCATAACGATCCTTATTATTACGATTCAGATAATATCCGTACCCGTACTAATAATCATGGCGGCGCTATAGGCGGTATTACTTCCGGTATGCCTATATTATTCAGAGTAGCTTTTAAACCTACCGCTTCCATAGCAAAACAACAGGATACTATTGATTTAATCAGTAAAAATAATACTAAACTTATAATAAAAGGAAGGCATGACCCTTGTATTGTTTTACGCGCAATCCCAGTTGTTGAATCAGCGTGCGCTATAGCTTTGCTTGATTTATTAATGGATTGCAATGGTAAAATATAAGCTTTTTTAATATTCATAGATTAATTTATATATAAATACAAATAACATATATATGTTATTTTGTCTTATTCCTATGTATATCATTGGCCTTCTCCTATACCGACAATACGGATTAAAATCTGACATTCATATAATTATAGCAGTGTATATTGTTGTCGTTTTATCGTCTTCTATACTTAGGATGCGAGCTGTAATAACTCTTTTTTAGTTAAAATCCATTTTTTATATCCGTTTTTTATGTATAAACGTAAATTGAAATATAAAGGCGTTTTCTATGGCTTTTACTTTTGGCTAATCGTCTTCCATACATGAACGTGCATTGAAAGGATGAACCTTTTTTAAACATAATGCCGTCATCCATTTTTGTGGGCGTGGATTGAAATTTGGAAAGCTACAGGTAATAGCCCAAATTGATATAAGTCGTCCCTCCATGCTATGGACATAGATTAAAATCCGGTTAATCCGCGGTAATAGCTGTCTTCGGGGTGGTAATCCTCTATGCTGTGGACGTGGGTTGAAATTTTACAGCATATGCCGCTAGTGCCTTTTATTGTGGTCGTCCTTCCATGCTGTGGACATGGGTTGAAATGCCAAAAGCGGAAGAACAGTCAACTAATCCAGATCGGTCATACCCCATGCTAAGGATGTAGACTGAAATAACAAATTCGCCATTTTTGTAAATTATGTATCTGCGTTGTCCTCCATGCTGGAGATATGAGGTAAAATAGAAAGAACCTGAGCTATTTTCTTATTTTTCTACGCGTCGGAGGATGTGGATTGAAATAGCTCGGGCACGGAACAAATCGTTATGACGTCAAAGTCGTCATCCATACTGATGATGTGGATTAAAAACATCTCATTTTGTTGAGTACGATATGCTATAATGCTGTCCCTCATGCAGAAAACGTGACTTAAAAATATACGCCAAAAATTGCCAGTCGCCATCTTGTGGTCGTCCTTCATTTGTCCCCCATACGATTGGTTCTGACGGCCGTACTTATAATCCTCTATGCGTAAAAGCCGCAGTGGAATATTTCGATCACTATTTGGGCCCTGATAAGTGTAAATCCACTGTTCTCTATGCTGAGAAATATAGGTTGGAATCTAACATTTTTACCACAACTGCTTTAGCTTTAATGTTATCTTCTACTGATTTGAGATGTAATCTAAAACACCGCATAGTACAGCGTCGGTGGATAATATTTCAGTTATCTTTCATGTGGAAGATATGGATTTAAATACATTATTTGTAATTTCTCTAGGAATAAAAAATATAAGTTTTATTTTGTCTTGTAAACAAGTAATCAAAGCAAATTATCTATATCTATTAATTAAAACATTTTTAGGCTGCGTTATCTTAAAGGGGGCGCCTGCGTGCAGCCATATTTCATATGGCTGCCAAATGCAAAATAATTATTTTTATAATGATACTGCTTATTAAGACAATACTTATTTCTTATTTTCAGATATACCTAATAAAGGATATATTATTTTGCAAATTAAGCGCATCTTTTTAGATGCGCTGCGCAGGCGCCCCCCTCATCAGCGGTTCTTTTATATGCATTTGTATATATAGAGCATGAATCAAAATAAGCATACATTTTTGAGGATAAATCTTTATATATCGTTTCATGTGCTTAGTTATATTTTAGTTTTCTTATTTATAATCATTTTATAATATTTATGTTTGTTATTTTTGATTTATATAAGTTAAATTCATATTATTTCAATTTAAAATACTTTTAGCCTTTATAAAAAAGGAGTTATATAAATGGATGAATTATTATCACTACGCCAGCAAATTGATGAAGTAAATATACAGCTTCTTTCTTTATTAAAAAAACGTATGCTACTATCAGATGGTGTTGCAAAATATAAAATGGAACATAATATGCCAGTTTATAATGAAGAGCGCGAAAAAGCTATATTAGAGCAAGTGTCATCAATGGCAGACCAATTTGACGGCGCTGCTAAAGTAGTATTTCAAACCCTTATGGATGTATCGCGCGCTAGGCAATACAGCCTTATGAATGGCGGCGATAAATTACGCAAGACTATAAAAAATTCCACGCGTACATCTTTATCTGATTATAAAGGGATTATTGCATGTCCAGGTGTTGAAGGTTCTTATTCTAATTTTGCTGCAAAAAAATTATTCCCAATAAATGATATTAAATTTTATAAGCGTTTTGAAGATGTTTTTAAAGCTGTATATTCTAATGAAATTTTATTTGGTGTAGTACCTGTAGAAAATTCCCTTGCAGGATCTGTTTCAGAGATATATGATTATTTATCTAAATATAATTTATATATTGTTTGTGAAACAACGCTTGAAATTAATCATTGTCTTGCTGTAAAAAAAGGACTTAGTTTTAATAATATCAAAAATGTATGTTCACATCCGCAGGCTCTTAGCCAATGTTCTGATATTATCAGCCATAATGATTGGCATGCTATACCTTATACTAATACTGCTGCTGCTGCTAAAGCAGCTTCACAATCTGAAGATGATAATTTAGCGGTAATATGTTCGTCTCAGGCAGCTAAACAATATGGACTTAATATTCTTAAGGAAAGTATTCAGAATTTATCATATAATCAAACTCGGTTTATTGCCATATCAAAAAATCTTATTATTTCTCCTGATGCTAATAAAATAAGCCTTTCTTTTTGTCTTCCTCATATCCCTGGTTCTTTATACAGGGCTCTTATGAATTTTTCTGTTTATGGACTTAATCTTACAAAAATTGAATCCCGCCCAATCCAGGGCAAAGGATTTGAATATTGTTTTTATGTAGATTTTACCGGTTCAGTATTTGATGAAGATACTATTAATTTATTATGTTCTATGTCTGAAGATTTCCCTGCATTTTCTTTTTTGGGTAATTATCCATGTGTTTAAAATTTGAAAATATATTATAAAATAAACCGCTAGCATAGTTTAGCGGTTTTGTTCTTTGTTACTATACATAAAAAAAGGGGGGGCGCCTGTGTGCAGTCATATTTTATATGACTGCTTTATGCAAAATAATTTACTAAATAAATATTCTGTTCTTAAGACAATACCTTATCTATTATTCTTACTTTTTTGTTTTAATAGATAATTATTTTGCATCTTAGCGCATCTTTTGATGCGCTGCACAGGCGCCCCCCTTCTTTACGGTACATTCTATTTATATATGTTTTTTAATATAGTTTAAGTTTAGATACGCTTTATATTTCCTTTGTAAATATGATCTATTCTTTTAATTCCAAATAATAATATACTAAATCATTTTTAATATTAAACTACACTTACAATGTCTTTTTTATGAAACAAAATATTATTATTTTTAATCAAATCAAAAAATGTTTTTCTTTATTATGACTTAAACCCTTTTGTATCCAAATATAACCGAAATTTTTTATATCTAAAAGGCCATATAGTTAATATTAACTATATGGCCTTTTATTTTTTTATATTATTACAAATCAATTGTCAATTGTGATATATTATATGGAATATCATCTGAAATTTGCTGTGAAGCATTATTTATTGATTTATTATTTATTTGTAAAGTTGCTGGGCTATCATCGCTGCCAAGCCATATACCAAGCCATATTGCAGCAGCAGTTAACAATAATATTAACACTGTTAATATGCCTATAAGCCAAGCTCCTTTTTTGCTTCCCATAAAAGATGACATTGGATCTTTTTCAGTTTTTATAACAATTGCAGATATATTTTCACAGCTTCCATTATCAATTGCCATTTGTATAAGATTATTAACAATAACTTCTGGCTGTGCTGAATCGGATAATAAAGCTATAAGCCTTTTTTGATTTAATGCTGAATCTATTCCGCTATTGCACACTAAAAATGTATCTCCGCGCCGCATTTCTATTTTAGGCGCACAAAACACTTCTTTTTGTGCATTTTCAAATGTTCCTGTAGCCTGTATTTCATCAGCTGGCCCTAACCCGGTTATCATAGGCTCATTTACATTATACGGCCGTGTAAGACGGGTCAATTTCCCATTCCTAAGCATATATACTGAGCATTTTCCTATATTATATGCCCTTATATATCTTCCATCAAAGCCTACTGCTGAAAATGATACTCCATAATCTTTTCTCATTTCAATAGCTTCATCTAAAAGCGCTTCATTTAGTGACCGCACATAGCTATCCATTATTCCATCCCAATATGGAAATGTTTCACAATAAAGCTTATCATGAGCTTTTTCCAATTGAGATACAGCTATATATGCAGCATGATCTCCGCCGCTTGGAATTCCTATGCCATCACAAATTGCATATAAATTTAAATCCCTTGGCGATATTGATCTTACTAATGATGGATAATCCTTTTGGTCAGGTTTTAAATAAAACCCATCAAAATATATATTACTTTCATTTTTATTTTTTAATATTCCTATATTATTACCGCCGGCGCCGTTTATTCTAAATTTTATCATATTAAAATTACCTGCCGCTCCTGTTTTTTATAGTAGGTATTCTTATTATCTTTAACACTAAAATATCTATAGATTTATTATAATACAAACCTGTAAGTTCGCAATAGTAAACCAAAAAATTCTCAAAAGTTTAATCTTTTTTCACGGAAAAATATAATTTATACCCGCAACAATCTGAGACGATAAATCACTTTTAATTTATATTTTTATAACCAACAAATACGTACAGAATATATCGATAAGAACTATTTTTTATATAATATAGTTAATTTTTTCTATGTGCTTGTTATTCACAAAGATATTTTTTGTTACTATTTGTAAAAATTTTATACGAAAAATAATTGGTCGCTTTAGTTATTTGTATCGTTCTAATACAAATGGTATAATTATTATAGAAACTGTATTATAACCCATTTTATATGGAGGAATATATGAAATCAAGAAAAAGCATTACAAATATAGATGATACTGGAGGAATTGTATTGGATTACAGGCCCTTTTCAAAGCAAAAATTATATGAATATAATGGCCTTAAATGCGCTGTAAAGAATATTAGTGAACGCATTCAGGAATTAAAATTAATGCAAACAGCGTTATCAAAAGGTATTATAAGGGAACGGGTACAAGGTGGTAAAGCATCAAGCGGTGAAGACCAGAAATTATCAATTATTTGTGAACTGGATCGTTTACAGACTATATTAAAAATTCGTTCCAGTGATTTACGGCGTATAGACCGCGCATTAAACTCTCTTACTAAAGAACAGCAGACTATTTTACGTTATTTTTATATAGACGCTTATGATAATCATATAGAACGCCTTATGCAGGATTTATGTATGGAACGGCGTACAGTATATTATAAACATGATGCGGCTTTGCGCGATTTTACTATTGCAATGTACGGCGTATGTGATTTTTAAATTTTATACATAAAGCGTTTATTTGCACAAATTATGCACAAAATATCTTATTTTCAATGCTATAATAATATTGTAATAAATTGTCAAAAACGGTCGTTTCCATATTATATTAAGGAAACGGCCGCTTTTTCATAAGGGTGGTGAATAAAATATATGGATTATATCACAGACGACTTGGAAAAACAAAAAATGTATGACCGTGAACTAGATATCTGGCAAAAATTACTCCAGCGTATTGAACAGATGGCTAAACGCGATTATATAGAAGTTGTCGTCAAAGGTGAAATAAATAATGTGGAGTTAACTCCTAAATATATATATGAACTTGCCACTACTTTAGAAAAAATACATAAGGGTATTTCAGCTCTTAACAATAATGATACAGACGACAGCCTTAAAGAATTAACTAAAGCTATCAGTAGAGCAGCTAAAAATGAGGAGGATTAATTTATGTTTTTACCATTTGAGCTTATCATTATTCAATTAATATTACTTATAAGCTTTTATTTTATAAATAGTCTTCCAATAAAATATGCCGTAGTATTATAACTCATCTAGCATAGTAATATGGATAGCGCTTTTCAGTGTTTAAATTAAAAATATTAAAAAAGATTCAATTACCCACAAGAATTTAGGAGAAAGGAGAAAATCCAATTTTACTTTCTAATATAATTGGATTATTTATGATAATATCATGGGATTTCAATGGGGCGATTTCAGCTTAAAAGCCGTTCAATCGCTTACATCAGATGCAAGAATAAATATATGGGAAGGCGCTGTACGGTCTGGTAAAACTGTATCAAGCCTTGCAGCCTGGATAAATTATACTGCAAATGCTCCTGATGGTCCTTTGCTTATGTGCGGTAAAACTTTGCGTACTTTAAAGCATAACATATTGGATCTTTTAACCCAAATGGCAGGTAACCGGTTTAAATTCAGTATGTCTAAAGGCGAAGGAGAATTATGCGGGAGAAAAATATATTTATGCGGAGCAAATGACTCGCGCGCTCAGGGACATATAAGAGGCCTTACTTTAGCCGGAGCATACGGTGATGAATTGACATTATGGCCTCAGGATTTTTTTCAAATGCTGCTTTCCAGATTATCTATTGAAGGCGCTAGGTTTTATGGTACTACTAATCCGGACAGCAGTTCGCATTGGCTGCTTACTGAATACCTTCAAAAGGATGGCTTGGATTTAAAACGCTGGCATTTTAAGCTTACTGATAATCCTAATCTTCCTAAAAAATATGTTGAATCTATAAAAAAAGAATATTCCGGATTATGGTATAAACGGTTTATTGAAGGTGAGTGGTGTGCAGCGCAAGGAGTTATATATGATAGGTTTGACAGAACAAAACATGTATTGGATATAGCTGATAATATTAAATATGACCGGATATTCTGCGCAGCTGACTATGGTATTATGAATCCATGTGTTTTTGGTATGATAGGAGCTTATAAAGAAAATAATCAAATAAAATATCATTTAATAAAAGAATATTACCACAGCGGACGTATTGCACGACAAAAAACCGATATGGATTATGCTGAAGATTTTAATAAATTTTGCGGCGATATAAAACCTGAATATATTATAATTGATCCATCCGCATCATCACTTATAACTTTATTGCGGCAAAAAGGTTATCGTGTTATACCTGCAAAAAATGATGTTATGTCTGGTATACAATATGTCTCAGCATTATTAGTAAAAGCAAAATTATCAATATCTCCATTATGTATAAATACTATCCGTGAATTTGAAAGCTATTGTTGGGATACAAAAGCCGCAGCTTTAGGAGAAGATAAGCCCCTTAAAACAGACGACCATTGTATGGATATGTTAAGATATGGCGTATATACAGATAATAAACTGACAAACAGCCAGCGTGATAATAATTTTAATAAAAGATACAGATAAAAAAGGAGGTTAACCTCCTTTTTTTATTTCTATAAATACTTTTTATTAATAAATAATCCTTTAATTTACGTATAGGAGGAATCATATTATGACAAACAGACAGTTGATAAAAGATGAACTGTCAGGGCTTTATGGCGAATCGGTCCTACAGGATATGGGCGAAATAATATCGCTTTATGATTTTTATGATGGTAAAGGTCAAAAATGGCCTCTGCCAGCAGGTCTTGATTACATACCAACCCGTAAACGCACTAATATTGTTAAAAAATTAATTAAATCTGAAGCTCGTTTTATGTTTGGCCGTACCCCGGAAATACATATAAGGCCAATGCATTCGCAGGACAGTCATATTGCTTTAGAAGTACAGCGTGCAATTGACGATACTTTAGAAAAATGTTCTTTTGGAGATAGGTTGCTTAAAGCTGCGCGCGATTGCTTTATTGGTAAAAGAGTAGCTATAAGATTACGTTTAGATAATGATAATAATGCGGACGTATGTTTTTTACCTTCTCCGGAATTTGTATTTGAACCTATGGAAGACGATCCTTCACAGCTTAAAAAGATTATATTCTTTTATCAGATAAATGATGAGGATACTCCTAGAAACCAACGTATCTTTAAACAAAAGCTTGAAATGATAGACGGCAAATGTTATATAACCGAAGGTTTTTATAATGGTTATGGCGAATTAGTTGAATCTAAATATGATTTAAAAGATACAGGTTTAGATTTTATCCCGGCACGAGTTATCATCAACGATGGTCTTACCGGCGATCTTATAGGTGAAAGCGACGTTGCTGAATTAATGGATAATCAAACTATATATAACCGTCTTACTTCTGATGATATCGATGCATTACGGTTTAATATGTTCCCTCAAAGAGTTGCTGTAGATTCCTCCAGCCAATCACTTAAAAATATGGTAGCAGCTCCCGGCGCTTTAATAGATTTGCAAACAGATCCGGCTGCTATGAGCGGACAGGCTTCATTAAAAATGCTTGAACCGTCATTTGGTTATGACGAGCGTTTAGAACATACTCTTACACGTATAAAATCCGATATGTATGAAATTATCTCTGTACCAAATGTCAGTGTAGACCAATTAAAAGGCGTTGTAAATTCTGGTAAAGGTTTACGTACCCTTTATTGGGAATTAATAAGCCGGTGCGAAGAAAAATGGGCTGTATGGGAACCTGCTTTAAAATGGATGGTACGTTCTCTTATAAAATTATTAATACAAGCAGGAAAAATTCCTCAAATTAACCTTGATTATAAAATATCAATTGAACATCTTTATCCTTTATTTGAAGATGAGGAAGAAGAACGTTTAAAAGATCTGCAAGAAGTGAAAGAAAATGTACGTTCCCGTTCAGCTTATATTGAAAAATGGGATATTGCTCCGGATTCTCAAGATGAACTGCAAAAAATTAATGAAGAACAATCGGATATTATACCGCCATCACAAATTAAAAATGATGATATTGATAATATCCCTGTAGCCAATGAACAATCATAGTTTATAATAGCCAATTACCTATGTCATATAGTTAAAATGCTATACCGCAAAAAACATATAAAAACCCTATTTGTTAATAAAAACATCAAACAGGAAATTACCCATGCTATAGGGGCGCCTGCGCAGCGCATCTTTTTAGATGCGCTAAACGCAAAATAATTTAACTTTAAGCAGATTTAGCTAAAAAAGAAAAACAAGTATTTTTTATAAACAGTATTCTTATTTTTACAAATTATTTTGCATAAAGCAACCATATTTCATATGGTTGCGCGCAGGCGCCCCCCTCTCTTAGGTAATGTAACTGATAATATTTTTCCATGATAAATATGTTAATTTTTAAATTTATATGAGATTGAGATTATTAATTAATCTTTAAATAATGCGGAAAAAAGTAATTTCTAATAACGAACAGACTTCTAAATACCCCTGACGGCAATAATCAAAAAATTTAAAATATATTATCCCTTTTATTTTTATTTTTCAGAAGGGAGGGGGGATGTTGTCACGTATAGATGAACTTGTTCCTGAATATGAACGCAGTATTGAATTAATCGATGAGCTTATTTTAAGACTTAGAGAAGAATATATCAATGGAAATAAAAATGCACAATTAAAAAGGCGTTTATACAGTCTTATTACTATGCGCAATGAATGTATAGGAATATGTCAAAAATTAAAGGACTATTATATTCTTCCAGAACAATTAGCCCTTGAAAAAAAATATAAGGAGATTAATAAAAATGAATGATTTAATTATTGAATTAAGAGAATTAGGCATTAATATTTCAGGCAGTCTTGAAGACCAGGTTATTAAAGTAATAAATGATTATTTTAATAAATTACAACAGTCTCAAGATAACACTAAGCAAGATGAATTAGTTAAAGATGATACTGTAAAAAGTGAATCTGATAAAAATACTGATTTTATTCAAAACGAGCCTATTAAAAGCAATGATGTCATACAAAATGAACCTGTTAAAGCTGACAATATAAAACAGGATGAACCTATTAAAAATATCCAGGATAATAGTCAGGATGATAATAAAGAAATTTATACCGGCGCTGCCGGCGGATATGTCCGCAGGGCTGTAAAACATCATCCATCTTTATGGCAGGCTATATCTAAAAAATATAATTATTAATTTTATAATACTTTGTTATTTTAAAGACAATTAAACTATTATATTAAATTATTATTTTAGTTTTATTGCCTTAAAAAATATATAAATTATCTAAATACGGTGAAAACCACCTAAAATTTGAAAGGATGATAATAATATGGCAATTACACTTGAACAAGCAAAAGCTCTTTTAACAGATGAAATTTCTCAATCAGTTATTGAAGAATTCCGTAAATCCAGTTATCTTATGGAAAATATGGTATTTGATGATGCAGTTTATCCTGCAGGCAACGGCGGCGCTCTTACTTACAGCTATTATCGTTTAACTGCTTTACCATCTGCTGATTTCCGTTCTATTAACAGTAATTTTACAAGCCAAACAATTAATAAAACAAAATATACTGTAGATTTAAAAGCATTTGGCGGCAGCTTTAATATTGACCGTGTGCTTGCAAAATCCAGTATTATTGATGAAGTAGCTTTCCAGTCAAAACAAATGATTAAACAAACTATTGCATTATTTAATGATACTATTATTAATGGCGATACATCTGATGATACTGATTCATTTGATGGCCTTGAAAAAGCACTTGATGGAAGTTCTACAGAATTTAACGGCGGTGAAGAAGATACAGCTATTGATATTTCCGCTGCAAATATTGATACAAATTATAAAAAATTCCTTGATATGCTTGATGAATTTATTCTTGGCCTTGATGGTACCCCATCAGTACTTATGGGTAATACAACTCTTATTGCTAAAATACGCGCATGTGCACGCCGTACAGGTAATATTTTTGAAACACTTGATGATTTCGGACGCCAGATTGTTACATACGGCGGTATCCCACTTATAGATATGGGTAATAAATCCGGATCTACTAATCCTGTTATTGCTACAACTTCCGGTGAAACAAATCTGTATGCCGCACGTCTTGGACTTGATGCTTTCCATGGTATCTGTATGAGAGATAGTTCCCCTATACGTATTTGGCTTCCTGATTTTGAAACAGCAGGCGCTGTAAAACAAGGTGAAGTTGAAATGGTAGCTGCTGTTGCTCTTAAAGATACAAAAACAGCCGGTGTATTTAGACAAATTAAAGTCCAATAATTTTGAGTTTTCCTCCTCTCTCTTATATACTGCTCCGTATTATTAAATACGGAGCAGTATATTTTTAATATAGCAATATTTTTTTAAGTATTATTATAAAAGCTTTATTAATCTAAATTATATTCTTAAAATTAAGATTTATCTTGTAATACATAATAGATAAAATGATTATATTTTTTATTTTTATAGCAAAACTACCGGTTACGCAAAGCTAAGAGGGGGGGCGCCTGCGTGCCGCCATATTAAAATATAGCGGCTCTATGCAAAATAATTATGTCTATTAAGATATTTTTCATAAAAATCATAATTAAAGCTTATATTTTATCCTTCATAAATTATTAGCAATTATTTTGCATCCCAGCGCATCCAAAGGATGCGCTTCGCAGGC
>JABLTR010001647.1_pt1 | contig 22757 bp, 24 predicted proteins | sample 7160071 | NCBI WGS metagenome assembly JABLTR01 (sample SAMN14651230, study PRJNA627086) | human gut metagenome | isolation source: feces | host: Homo sapiens | reverse complement strand
GCAGCGGCCGCCGCCGTGCTGACCGGCCGTTGCCCGCGCGGCGCGCCCATTTTGGTGCAGATGCCGGGCGGTACATTGGAGGTACAGGTGTGCCGGGATGACACCATACTGCTGACCGGTGATGCCGTCACGGTGTTCTGCGGCACGGTGCAGCTTGAGCCTTGCAAAGCGCCGCCGGGTGTGGTATGATAAGAATACTATTATTCTGTTTGGAAGGAGGCTGTGGCCATGAATATTCACGAATCCGCAGAGGATTATCTTGAAAAGATCCTGATGCTGCAGGAAAAGAAGGGCTCCGTGCGCTCGATCGATATTGCGGTGGCCATGGGGTTTTCCAAGCCCAGCGTCAGCGTGGCGATGAAAAACCTGCGCGAGAACGGCTATATTTCGATGGACCCGGATGGCTTTATCAAGCTGGAGGCCCCCGGCATGGAGATCGCACAGCGCATCTACGGCCGCCACCGCGCGCTTACGGCGTTCTTTGTGGCGCTGGGTGTTGACCCTGACATCGCTGCCAGGGACGCCTGCAAGGTGGAGCATGACCTGAGCGAGGAAACCTACCGCAAGATGATCGACTTTGCCGAGAAGGCTACGCAGAACCAGTGACCCCGATGCCTGAAGCACAGAGGGCAGTGTGCGCCGCCGCGCCGCTGCCGCCTGTGCTTTTTTGCTTATCCGGGGGTGCCGTATGCTGCACCCAACATTTTTTCACAATCCACCGTTTCTGTTCTTTTTTTGTCCACAATTATGCGGTATAATAAATATATTAACCGCTCTGTGCGGCTGTGGGAGGAAACCAAGATGGCAAACGAAAAAATTCTGGTCGTCGATGACGATAAAAATATCTGTGAGCTGCTCCGCCTCTACCTTGTCAAGGAGGGCTACAATGTAACGATGGTTCATGACGGCTCGGCCGCACTGACCGAGTTTGACAAGCAGCACCCCGATCTGGTGCTGCTCGATGTCATGATGCCGGTCATGGACGGCTGGGAGGTCTGCCGCAAGATCCGTGCCAAGGACAACACCCCCATCATCATGCTGACCGCCAAAGGCGAGACCTATGACAAGGTGCTGGGCCTTGAGCTGGGTGCCGATGACTACATTGTCAAGCCCTTTGACGCCAAGGAGGTTACGGCCCGCATCAAGGCCGTGCTGCGCCGCTCCTCCGCCAAGGAGGAGGAGAACAAGGGCGTCTACGATTTTGACAACCTGCACCTCGACATGAACCGCTATGAGCTGAAGGTCAAGGGCAAGGTCGTCGAGGCCCCGCCCAAGGAGCTGGAGCTGCTGGCCTGTCTGGCGGGCCACCCCAACCGTGTCTACACCCGCGACCAGCTGCTGGACGAGGTGTGGGGCTTTGAGTACTACGGCGATTCCCGTACGATCGATGTTCATGTCAAGCGCCTGCGCGAAAAGCTGGAGGGTGCCTCCGAGCAGTGGAGCCTCAAGACCGTCTGGGGCGTCGGCTATAAGTTCGAGGTCAGGGAATGAGCCGCCGCAACACGATCAGCCGCGAGTTTTTTGCGACCATCGCCGCCGTGCTGGTGCTGGGCCTGAGCGTTATGTGCGCCATCCAGACCGCGCTGTCGGCGGCCTATTTTATCAGTGAGCGCAAAAGCTCGCTGACCGATGTGCTGAACGGCGCGACCGCGCTGAGCGAGCGTTTTGCCGATGAGGGATCGATCGTGACCCGCCCCCTGCAGGGTGAAGATCTTGTCGAGCGGGCCCACAGCGGGTTTGAGCTGTTCAACACCACCTCCGGCGCACTGATCTTCATTGCCGACAAAAACGGCAGCATCCTGCTGCACACCGGGGACGAGGCCTTCACCGGCGCGAATGTGCCGCCCGATTACATTGCACAGCTTGATGAAGGCAGCGATATTTTTGAGACCGGTACGCTGGACGGTGTGTACAACACAAAATACTACACCGCCGGGCGGCGCATTACAGTCGGCGGGCAGGACGGCTACCTGTTTGCCGCCAGCCCCATGAACGCCTTAGGCAGCTACATGAGCGACATGCTGGCCATGTTCGGCATTTCGGCCGCTGCTATCCTGCTGCTGTGCAGCGTGCTGTGCTGGGTATTGGCCCGCCGCATCACCGGCCCGATTGAGGACATCAGCGAGGCCGCGCGGCGGCTGGGCAGCGGTGATTTCACCGCCCGCGCCCCGGTGGACGGCTGCGTGGAGCTGGCCGACTTTGCGACCACCTTTAACAATATGGCCGCCCGGCTGCAGACCATCGACAATTCCCGCGGGCAGTTCATGGGCAACATCGCGCATGAGCTGCGCACCCCGATGACGACGATCAAAGGCTTCATCGACGGTATGCTGGACGGCACGATCCCGCCCGAGGAGACAAAGCACTACCTCGGCATCGTCTCGCAGGAGACGGGGCGTCTGGCGCGGCTGGTCCAGAACATGCTGGACATCACCAAGCTGGAGGCGGGCGAGGTGCCTATCCACGCCCAGACCTACGATCTGTGGAAAACCGTCACCGATGTCGTACTCAGCGATGAGCAGCGCATCGAGGACGGCAAAATCGACATACAGGGGCTGGGCGGCGACCCGCTGCCGATCTATGCCGACCCGGATTTTGTACATCAGGTCGTGTATAACATCGTAGACAACGCCATCAAATTCACCCCAGCGGGCGGTGCCATCAGCTTTGCCGCCGAAAAGCACGGGAGCATGGTGGAGGTGCGCATCGAGAACACGGGTGCAGGCATCGCCCCCGAAGCCCTGCCTTTTGTGTTTGAGCGTTTCTATAAGGAGGACCGCTCCCGCGGCATGAACACGCGCGGCAGCGGGCTGGGGCTGCATATCTGTAAGATTTTGATAAACCTGTCCGGCGGCCAGATCCACGCCGAGAGCGAGGAGGGCAAATGGTGCCGGTTTGTGTTCACCCTGCCGGCCGGGCAATAAAACAAAAAACAGACGCTGTGAAAACAACGTCTGTTTTTTTGTACGCGGGAAAGGCTTCCCCTGCGGGGGAAGCTGTCAGCGGCCCCGCCCCCTGACTGATGAGGGGCAGGTGTGCCACGGCAACCCGGGAACGGACAATCGCGGCGAACTCGCCCCTCATCCGGCGCTTCGCGCCACCTTCCCCCTCAGGGGAAGGCATTTTTAGTAAACCTGTAAGATTTCCCGTCCCGTCCCGGTCTATATAGTCAGAACCCACAAAAAGGAGGTACCAACATGAAGGACCGGGAATTGACCCGATTGCTGCAGACGCACCCGGAGGAGGGTCTGGAGGCAGCCATGCTTGCCTACGCGCCGCTGGTAAAGGCGGTGCTGAACCGCATCCTGCCGCAGAATCCCTGCGACCGGGAGGAATGCATGGCCGATGTCTTTGTTTTGCTCTGGCGCAATGCGGCCAAGCTGGATCACACCGCAACACCGCTGCGGCCGTGGCTCATTGTCACGGCGCGCAACAAGGGCATCGACCGCTACAACGCCCTGCGCCGCCGCGAGGCGCTCTCGCTGGATGACGGCCTGGCCGAAACGCTCGGCGAGTTGGCTGAGTTTGACCGCGCCACTGCCGATGCCGCCGACCTTGTCGGGGCGCTGGTAGCCGCCATGGAACCGCCGGACCGGGACATCTTTCTGCGCAAGTATTATCTGCTGCAATCCGGCAGGGAGATCGCCGCCGCGCTGAATATGAGTGTTGAGAGCGTCAACACCCGCCTGAGCCGCGGGCGTGACCGCCTGCGCCGCCAACTGACCGAGAAGGGAGTGTACACCCATGCGTAACAAAACTTTTGATGCCGATTTGTTGAAAACGCTGAATAAGCAGCCGATGCCCGCCGCCCCGCTGACCGATGATGAATTTGCCCGCGTACTGGACGCGGCCTGCGCCAAGCTGCCGCAGGCAAAAAAGACTGTCAAGCGCCGTTTCCCGTGGGGACGGGTGGCCGCAGCAGCCGCAGCCTGCATGGCCGTGGGGCTGGGCAGCGTCAACTTTGCCGCCCCCGCCGTGGCCGAGCAGCTGCCTGTGGTGGGCAGCCTGTTCAGCTGGCTGAACCGCGGCGGGCAGGACGACTATGTTTCGCTGCAAAGTGAGCAGCTGAACAAATACGCCGAGACGGTGGAATCCACCGCAGAGAGTGCCGACAGCCCCTACACCCTGACACTGGGGCAGGTGTTTAACGATGGCGATTGGCTGCGCATCAGCCTGATGCTGACGAGTGAGGATGACAGCTTGGCCGGGTTCAACGCCATCGGCCCCAGCGAGGACGCCGTAGAAAAGGCGCTGCAGAACGGCGGCGGGCAGTACGGCACGCTGGTGCTGGATAACGGCATGGAATTGAACGGCGCTGTTTCCTTTGAAAAACGCGATGACCGCACCTTTGTCACGGGCATCAATTATGAGCTGTTCCTTGCACCCGATGATTTGGCCGGGCACACGGCAACGCTGACGCTGTCCGACCTCGTGGCCTGCAACAAGAGTATTCTCGAAACCGATAGCCAGAGTTATTGGCACTATGACTACGCAGACCAGACCCCGCTGCCCGGCAGCTACACACTGACCTTTACCATTCCCGAGGTCAGCGATGCGGGCGTGCGCACGATGGATACACCCATGGAACAAAACGGCATTACCCTGCAAAGCGTCACGGCCACGCCCGCCGCAACGAAAGTGCTGCTGAGCTTCCCGGCGGAACAGCATTGGGTGAATGTGAGGCTGTTCACCGAGGATGGCACGGAGCTGGGGCACGAGCGCGGCGATGGCGGCTGGTGGACGGACGGCGCATGGACGGCCGACCCGGCGGACTTCGACCACCCGGAACAATGCACCAAGGCCAGCTATGACTACTTTGCTGCCGTGCCGGAAAATTGCCACAGCCTGACGGTAAAGGTCTACGATTTTGACACCGATGCAGAACTGACGACCTTTACCGTGGAGCTGCCGTAAATGGTGAGCGGCTTCCCCCTCGGGGGAAGGCAGGTGTTTACTCCACCACCTCACACCCCGGGAAGTACCATTCCAAAATTTCCCGCCAGCTCTTGCCCTGCTCGGCCATGGCTTTCGCGCCGTACTGGCTCAGGCCCACGCCGTGGCCGTAGCCGCGGGTCGTAAAGGCAAATGCGTTCTCCCCCGCGTCATAGTCCACGGTGAACGCTGCAGACCGCAGACTGAGCGCACTGCGCAGCCTTGTCCCGGCAAACGCCTGCCCGCAGACCGGCATCTGCGCCAGATACCCTGCTTCGTCCCGCACACCCTCACCGAACCAGTCGGCGGGGGTGTTTTGTATCTCCTCCGCCGCAAGGCCAAGGCCAAGCAGGGCGGTATAGACCTGCTCGGCGCTGTAGGTGACGGTCATTTCATACCCCGGCACGTCGGCGTCCCACGGTGAGTCGACCCCCTGTAAGTACGGCACCGCCTGCGTCCAGACATTTTGGCTTGCCTCGGTCCTTCCTGTGCTGATGCTGTGGTAGCAGGCTGCAGCGGGCGCACCGTCCCAGCACAGCACCGCCCCCGCTGCAGTCTGCGCCAGTGCGGCAAGTCTGCCATAGCTGCTGTCGAACGCATCTCCCCAGCGCGCCTGCAGCACCTCAGCATCGGTCCAGCCTGCACAGCGGGCGCTGCTGCAGCTAAACGCTGCGCCGTTCAGGCTCAGGGCGTAGCTGTGGGCGGCCACCATCTGGGCCAGAATTGCATCCTCCGGCCAGTCGGGCGGCATCTCACTGGCGGCTGTGCCGATGAGAAACGCCTGCACGCTGACGGTGCGCGTCTCGCCGTCATCCTCAATAAGTATCGGCGCAGCCGCATCAAAGCTGCGCTCTGCCGGCACAGCGGTGGGCTGCGGCTGCGGTGTAGCGGCTGGCTGCACGGCGGCGGGCGGCAGCTCACTGCTAACAGCCGTCGGCCTTGCCAGCGGCAGCGCCGCAAAGGGCGCGGCAAGGGCCAGCAGAGTCAGCAGCGCCACACAGCGGAATGTTTTTTTCAAGGGGCGTGCCCTCCTTGCAATTTGCGGCGCGGGGCAGTACAATAGGGGTATCCCGCGCGGCTTGTCCCATGTATATGCGGCGGCCGCGCTCTGTATGAAACGAGGCACTTTCATGAAAAATAAACATCCCAACGCCATTGCAGTGCTGGCTTTAGGGCTGGCCCTGGCCGGTCTGCATCTGGCCGACCTGCTGCTCTGGACAGATGCTGACACCGGCTTTGCCACGGCGGGTTCGGTCTGGCTGCGGTACATCCCATGGCTGGCGGCGCTGGCACTGCCCTATCTGCCTGCGCGCCGCGCGGCAGCCCAGCCTGCGGGTCTGCAGGATACCTGCCGGCCGCTCGGCATCTGCATGGCGCTGACCGGCGCTGTGCTGGTCGCCGCCGGTTTTTCCGCCGTCAATGTCGTCATCTACGCCGCGCAGTTCCCCGCGTTCTTCTCCGCCGGTTACCCGGTGTGGGCGGCCTGGGCGGATTTTCTGCTGCCGGTTTTCTGCGGCGGCTGGCTGCTGTATTACGCCGTGCGGGCGTTCAGCGGCTTCGGCATGCAGCGCCAACGGCTGGGCCGCCCGCTGTTGGCCGGGGTCGTGCCGCTGTTCTTCCTCTGGAAGCTGCTCTGGCGCTTTCAGTTCACCCCCGCCTCGCTCCATCGGCTGCCCTGCTCCCTGCGGGTCCTCAGCGCCGCAGCCGCCCTGCTGCTGGCGGTCGTACTGCTGAAGGTGTTCCTTGTGCCGGGGCTGCCCTGCGGCCACACGTTGTTTGCGGCGGGCACCGGGGCGTTTCTGCTCTGCACCGGGCTGGAGCTGCCCCAGACCTTGTTTGAGGCAGCGCGCGGCATGCTGGTCCTGCCGGACCTGCTGACCGGCATCGGCATCGGCCTGTGCGGGCTGTGCGGGCTGGTCTGCGCGTGGCAGGCCTGCGGGGAGGAAACCGAATAACACCGCAGGGGGCGAGTCAGACTCGCCCCTGCATTTTTTATAGCCGGTCATTCCTCCTCCACGCAGAACCCCTGCAGGTAGACCCTTGGCGCACTGTAGCGGTCCAGCAGCAGCTCTGCCAGTGCGGGGGCCTCCCGCAGCGGCAGACCCTGTGCCGGGGCCATGCGCACCGCCGCTGCGTACCGTCCGCCGTCCCCGGTCGTGACATAGGCACCGCAGCGGTGCAGCAGCGCTGGCAGATCCCCGGGCATCCTGTCCGGCCTGCCGCCCTGCAGGGTCAGCACAGCGGCCTCGCCGTGCGGCAGCACGCGAATCACCGCCCGGCCGCCGCTGCGCAGCACCCCGCGCAGAAAGCTCAGCACAACGCCGTGCAGCAGCCCGCGCGGCAGTGCGGCGGGCTGCACCTCCTCTGCCGGGCAGAGATACAGCCAGCCGCCGCGGCAGGCTGCCAGCTCCCGGCAGGCATCGCACAGCACCTCCAATTCGGTGTTCAGCTCCAGCGCCTGCCCCGGAGCCGGGGCCGTCAGCGCCTCGGCCGTCATAACCAGCCGCAGCGAGGACAAAATGTCTGCCCCGCGCGCCGCAGCCGCCGCCAGCGCTGCGCGTGTCTGCCCGAAAACCGGCATGGCACTCCCCCACTTTCTCTGCAAATTCTGCCCTTAGTCTGCCCCGCGTTTACGCCCGGCGCAGTGGTAATAGCTGGAATTTCAAAAAATATGCAGATTTTTTGAAAAAATCGTGTTAAAAGAATAACACCCCTCTTGCAGAAACGCTGCAAATGGGGTACAATAGTACCATACCGACGAGCGGGTGACCGCTCATAAGGTGAAAAAGACAAATCTTGGGAGGATTTCACTATGGCTGTTAAAGTTGCTATCAATGGTTTTGGCCGTATCGGCCGTCTGGCTTTCCGTCAGATGTTTGAGGCTGACGGCTACGAAGTTGTCGCCATCAACGATCTGACCAGCCCCGCTATGCTGGCTCACCTGCTGAAGTACGACACTGCACAGGGCTCTTTCCTGGGCAAGATCGGCGAGAACAAGCACACCGTTGAGGCTGGCGAGGATTACATCGTCGTCGACGGCAAGAAGATCACCATCTACGCCATTAAGGATGCTAAGGATTGCCCGTGGGGCGAGCTGGGCATCGATGTCGTTCTGGAGTGCACCGGCTTCTACACCAGCAAGGCTAAGGCTGAGGCTCACATTCAGGCTGGCGCCCGCAAGGTCGTTATCTCTGCTCCCGCCGGCAACGACCTGAAGACCATCGTCTACTCCGTCAACGAGAAGACCCTGACCGCTGACGATCAGGTCATCTCCGCTGCTTCCTGCACCACCAACTGCCTGGCCCCCATGGCCGACACCCTGAACAAGGCCTTCCCCATCGTCTCCGGCATCATGACCACCGTTCATGCTTACACCGGCGACCAGATGATCCTCGACGGCCCGCAGCGCAAGGGCGACCTGCGCCGCGCTCGTGCTGGTGCCCAGAACATCGTTCCTAACTCCACCGGCGCTGCCAAGGCCATCGGCCTGGTCATCCCCGAGCTGAACGGCAAGCTGATCGGCTCTGCTCAGCGCGTTCCCGTCCCCACCGGCTCCACCACCATTCTGGTTGCCGTTGTCAAGGGCAAGGATGTCACCAAGGAAGCCATCAACGCCGCTATGAAGGCTGCTGCCTCTGAGAGCTTCGGCTACAACGAGGATCCGATCGTTTCCTCCGATGTCATCGGCATGCGCTATGGCTCTCTGTTCGATGCCACCCAGACCATGGTCGCTAAGATCGACGACGACACCTATCAGGTTCAGGTCGTTTCTTGGTACGACAACGAGAACTCCTACACCTCTCAGATGGTCCGCACCATTAAGTACTTCGCTGAGCTGTAATCTGCGAGTAGCTTAACTGCGAAACAGCATTAAATAATCCCCGCCCCTTCCGCATTGTGCAGAAGGGGCGGGGATTTGTGTTGTTATGGCCTATTGCGCTCGCTGATGTAATCCACCAGATTGTAAATTAAGTGCTTTTCCTGTTCGCTCATACCGCGCAGACTGATTTGTTCTTCTGTGGCAAGCCCTAATATATCGTCCGTGGTCGTGTGGAACAACTGCGCCATTTCCACGAGATAGGCCGCCGTGGGAGAGGATAACTCCATTTCCCATGCGTTTACACTGGCGCGCGTCACACCCAATTTGCGGGCCAGCGCAGCCTGTGAAAGCCCCATGTTTTCGCGCAGCCTTTTGATGTTATCAGAAATCAAGCTATCACTTCCTTCTACTGATAACTTTACTATGCGGCAGATGATATATAATTATCTATATATGTATAGTTTTATTGACAATGTGCAAAAGAGACTGTATAATGAGGATAGATTCTATGCAGAAATTCAAAAAGAAAGTGAAGTGTTTGTTATGGATTCTCCCTCCCGCAAAAGTCAAAATAAGGTGCTTGTTTTGATAGTGGGGCTATTGATTGTTGCTGTAATTGCAGCCTATGGCGTAATAAGCAGTGGCGTCTTAGAAGAAAAAATTGATGCTGAAATGGAGATTACAGCACAGATTGAAAGTGATAATCTTGCCTATGTAACAGTTGAAACAAACTTGCCCGATGAGACGAATATAATCATAAGTTTGGTTGGCGCAGGCAATTCAAACGATACAGGCTATAATACAAATTACAAAGCAGACGATTCCTTACAGATTGTTGATGGAAGGGCAGTAGCAGGGCCGTTCTCAAATAATGGCGTGGCCCTCCCTTTTGGTAACTATAAAGTTGAAGTGACGGTTCCACTGGCAGAGACGCAGCCGCAAGATGTGCAAAAAGTATTTGGAAAGAATATGCGCAATGTGAGGGGCGACCTTGTTGTAGAAGATGAAGGCGGAAACTATCTGTATAAAGAAACTGCCCTTACAATGTCAGATTTAGCAAATGGGTTGACTACGCAGGAAAAGAAACTTTATGATGGGGCATTGTCTTGGATAGTGATGCAGCGCCTAGCAAGCATTATGGGCGGTCAAGATATTATTGTAAGCAATATGTCGTTTAACGATGCTGTCAGAGATGATACGCGGGGAATGGTGTGGATTGATTATAAAACGACAACCTACAATTTTGATGCAGACAAAAGTTTGGATTCCGAAAACCATGAAGCGTTGATGTTGCTCGATTATATTGGAGTAACAAAGCGATTCACTAATATTCCGATAGGTTACATTTTTGATGATGCAGCAGATGATTTTGGTCTGACATACTACGCTGTAAAGTATTCAACAGACCACACCTACACAAGTGACGAATTGGAGCATATCAATAAAGCGCTTGAACAACTTACCAGTTGGGTGAAAATTGAACGCGATGGATTTGATGAGGTTATAAGTACATCATAAAAAAGAGGCATTAAAATGAAAAAGATACTTGGGGTTGTGTTAGCACTTACAATAGCATTTGCAATGACCGCCTGCGGCGCACAGGAGGATGGTGTGCATGCTGTGTCAACCAGTAAAGGATTCAAGTGCGAGACATGCGCTGGTTCCGGGAAAAAAGTCGCAGCAAGCTATTGTGTGACAAAGAATGGCGTAGACCATTACCTTTGCTCAAATTGCAGATGGTATTATTTTCCTAATTTGTAAGGATAATATGAAATGATTACTGTATTCTCCTGTTGATTATGATTGTATGTTGCCTAATATTTGGCTGAAACGGAACTGCAAACGATTGTGGCACCTTGATTGCGGTTGGTGCTATATTGCTCATCGTGTTTGAAATTTCGGGCATATTCTTGGACTAAATCAAATGTAAGAACGATGCGGGCAATACAGCGGGAACGAAAGAAACAATACCAATGGAAAGGCGCTTGCCCCCAAAGCAGAGGCAAGCGCCCTTTTTGTTTGCTCTCCATATCCGCTTAGTGTATCCCCTGCACTCTGCGAAATGGTTTCCCCCATTCGTTCGCCGCAGTCAATATATGCCCGCCAGCCATCGGCAGCCTTGAAAAGATGCACGATGTGTGATATACTTTGTCTATATGTCAAAATCCAATGACGGGAGATACAAAACGCTATGAAATTAGGTATCGTGGGTCTGCCCAATGTGGGCAAATCGACTTTGTTCAATGCGCTGACCAGCACACAGAATGCGCAGGCAGCCAATTACCCCTTCTGCACCATTGAGCCGAACTCCGGCATTGTGCCGGTGCCTGATGCACGGCTGGACAAGCTGGCCGAGATTTGGCAGACCGACAAGAAAACCCCTGCCATTGTTGAATTTGTCGATATTGCAGGCCTTGTCAAGGGTGCCAGTAAGGGCGCGGGCCTCGGCAACAAGTTTCTGGGGCATATCCGCGAGTGCGATGCCATCGTCCATGTGGTGCGCTGCTTTGACGATGACAACATCATCCATGTTGTGGAGGATGTCAACAAGCCCGAGAGCGTTGACCCCATCCGCGATATTGATGCCATTGATCTGGAGCTGATTCTGGCCGATCTGGAGGTCGTCAGCAACCGCCTTGGCCGCCAGCAGAAGGCCGCCAAAACCGGCAACAAGGCTGCCGCGGCGGAGGCTGGCTGGCTGGCGGAGCTGGCCTCCTGGCTCGAGGGCGGCAAGCCGGCGCGCTCCTTCGACTTTGACGAGGGTGACGATGCACAGAAGGCTGTCCGCAAGGAGCTGGGCCTGCTCTCCGCCAAGCCGGTCATCTACGCCTGCAATGTGGGCGAGGACGATCTGCTCGGCGGGCTGGACGAGAATCCCTACTTCCCGCTGGTGGCCGCCCGCGCCAAGGAAGAAAACGCACAGGCTATCCCCATCTGCGCCAAGACCGAGGAGGACATTGCCGGCTCCACGCAGGAGGAAAAAATCGCATTCCTGCAGGAAATGGGCATTGAATCCACCGGTCTGGACAAGCTCATCAAGGCCAGCTATGAGCTGCTGGGCCTCATCAGCTTTTTGACTGACGGCAAAAAAGAGTGCCGTGCATGGACCATCAAGCGCGGCACCAAGGCCCCGCAGGCCGCCGGCAAGATCCACAGCGATTTTGAGCGCGGCTTCATCCGTGCACAGGTCATTGCCTACAAGGACCTTGAGGACGCCGATTTCAACTATGCCGCCGTCAAGTCCAAGGGCCTGCAGCGCACCGAGGGCAAGGAATATGTTGTGAATGACGGCGATGTCATCGAGTTCCTGTTCAATGTATAATTGCCCGTATAACGCCTTTTTTAGGAGAACGCAAGATGATTATTGGCATTATGGGCGCCATGCCCGATGAAGTGGACCAGCTGTGTGCCCGGCTGGAAAATGTAACCAAGGAGCAGTACGCCGGGGTGGACTACCACCGCGGCACCCTGCACGACAAGCAGGTCGTTGTCTGCTGTGCGGGCATGGGCAAGGCCAACGCCGCCTCCACCGTGCAGGTGCTTTGCACAAAATACGGCATTGACAGGCTGATTTTCAGCGGCATTGCCGGCAACATGACCAGCAAGATCGGCATCGGCGATGTCTGCATCGGCGAGACGGTCGTTTACCACGACGCAGAGCTGAGCATGATTGCCCAAAGCGCACCGTTCCAGACCGAATACCACGGGGACCCCGCTCTTGTGCAGACTGCACTGGACGCCTGCACTGCCTGCGGCGTGAAGGCCATTGCGGGCAAGATCGCCACCGGCGACACCTTTGTGGGCGATGCCGCGACGAAAAAAGCCATCGAGGAAAAGTGCCATCCCGACTGTGTCGAGATGGAGGGCGCTGCGGTCAGCCAGATCGCCGGGCGCAACGATGTCCCCTGCGTGATCCTGCGCGCCATGAGCGACAACGCGGACGAGAGCGGCTATGAGGTTCTGGTCGTCAAGCAGTTCAGCATTGCGGAGTACATCAAGACCGCGACCGAGATCGTCGCGCGGATGATCGAGAGTCTGTAAATTCTTATAAAAAAGCACCTGCCTGTGTGGAATAGGCAGGTGTTTTTTTGTTGTAGGGGGCGGCGTCCTCGATGCCCCGCGGGCGCATGTCGGTGCGCGTCCGCCATGGCAATCCATTTGCGGGCAATAAGGGCAAGCTTGCCCCTCATCAGTCCGCTTCGCGGACAGCTTCCCCAAGGGGGAAGCCTTTCTCAAAAATACGCCTTGATCTGGAACTTATCCTCCGCTGCTTTTTCCTCCACCTTCAGATGCTCGTGGTTGAAGTCAAACTTTACGCTCTTGCAGTCATCGGTGTTGCGGGTCAGGCGCAGCAGCTGCTCGACTCGCTTCTGCTCCTCCTTCGTATAGAAAAGGTAGCTTGCGCCCTGCTTGCGGGCACGGCCGGTGCGGCCGATGCGGTGGGTGTAATGCTCGTTTTCCTCGGGCACATCGTAATTGATGACCGCGTCCACATCGGAGACATCAATGCCGCGGGCTGCAACATCGGTGGCCACCAGCACATCGATCTCGCCGGCCTTGAACCGGGTCATGATCCGGTTGCGCTCCGCCTGCGACAGATCGCCGTGCAGGCAGTCCACATTAAAGTTCAGGCGCGCCAGCTGGTTGGCCAGCATGCCGGTGTTATACTTTGTGTTGCAGAAGATCATGACCCGCTTGTAGCCCTCGGAGATGATGATCTGCGCGGCATCCGCCAGCTTGTCGCGGCCGGTGGTCAGCAGCTTGTACTGGGCGATCTTCGGGCTGGAATCCTCAACGGGGCGGACACTGACCTCGGCGGCATTGTGCTGGTACAGCCAGCCGATGTCCAGCACCTCGCGGCTGATCGTGGCCGAGAACATCGACAGGCTCTCGCGGTGCTTCATCAGGTCGATGATGTACTTCACATCCTTGTAGAAGCCCATGTTCAGCATCTCATCGGCCTCGTCCAGCACGACGGTCCGGACCTGCGACACATCAATGGCATGGTGCCGGTAATGGTCCATCAGGCGGCCCGGCGTAGCCACAACGATCTGGCATCCCTGTTTGAGCTGTCGCTGCTGCTTATCCATGCCTGCGCCGCCGTAGACGCAGACGATCTTGATCTCCGGCAGGAACTGCGCCAGATTTTGCAGATCCTGCGCGATCTGCTGGGCCAGCTCACGCGTGGGGCTCAGGACGACTGCCTGCGGCTTGAGGCTGGCAGGGTCCACCTTGGACAGGATGGGGATACCGAACGCCACCGTTTTGCCGGTGCCCGTGGGCGCCTTGGCGATCATATCATGCCCGCCCAGCATCAGCGGGATGGCCTTCTCCTGAATTTCGGTCATATCGGTAAAGCCCATCGCCTGCGTAGCGCGGATGATCTCGGGCGAAACATTGGTAAGCTCGGTAAACTGCATGGTCATACTGCCTTTCGGTTTTTTACTATTATAACAACATTTTGCGCTGCCTGCAACCCACAAAAAAAGCTTCCCCCGCAGGGGAAGGCTTTTCTTACTTGTTCTTACTCGTCCGCCGGGCCGCCTTGCCGGAGGTTTTCTTCTCAGTCTGGGTGCGGGTCGTGCGCCGCGGCTCCTCCTTGGGCTTGGGGGCAGGCGTTTCCTTATTCAGCAGCCGCTCGGGCACAGGATCGAGCCTCCAAAGCTGGTTCTCACCGAATACATCCTGCCAGATCTGGGCCTGCGTGCCGTTGTCAACGCGCATACCTACAAGGTCGATGACCTTATCCGCGAGCACATTGCGCAGCTTGACCTTGCCGCCGCCCGCGTCAACGATCTGCCAGCGCTGACCGGCACCGGCCGTGCGGCTCCACTGGTGTACCCAAGTGCCGTTGCTGACGCCGGACATAGCCAGATCCATGACCTTGCCGGTAAAGCGGTTTTTGATGCGGTACTCGCCCTCGGCCGATTCCTCAAAGCTCCACTGCTGCCAAGGCTGGCCCTCATAGCTCCACAGACGGACCGAGGCACCGTTCTCAGTGTTGAAATCGGCCACTTCCAGCACGCGGCCGTTGGCTGCTGCAATCGTATAGTAGGCATCCGGGCGGATGACGGTCTGGGCTGATTTCCTCATGGTAGATCCTCCTTTTAGACAGAATCACATACAGTGTCTGTCCGTTTTTTCCATTATAGCACAACTGCCGCGCGCTGTTTCACCAAAATTTCACAGCCGAGTTTGGCCATTCTGCCAAGGTTTTTGACATAGCGCCGTTTTTATAGGCATTTTTGTCCGTCCGGCACTTGCATTTTTTGTACATATGTATTATTATATAGTATACGTTTGTGTACAGTCGAAGTACGGCTGTACGGAGGGAGAGTTCAGCTATGAGAATCGCAATAATTGCCCACGATTCCCGCAAGGAGTTGATGGCGCAGTTCTGCACAGCCTATCTGCGCATTTTGTCGGAGAACGAACTGGTTGCCACCGGTGTGACCGGCAAGATCGTCCACGATGCCACCGGGCTGCCGGTGCGCTGCCTGTATCCGGGCGGGCGCGGCGGTGCCGAGCAGATCGCTGCAATGATCGGCTGCGGTGAGATCGACATGCTGCTCTTTTTCCGCGATCCGGTCAGCGCCAAGCCCGGCGAGCCGAATGATGTGATGCTGCTGCGCCTGTGTGACATGCACACGATCCCCGTTGCCACCAACATTGCCACAGCCGAGGTGCTGATCCACGGCCTTGAGCGCGGCGACCTTGCTTGGATCGAGCTGCAGCGCGGGCGGAAGTGACCCATAACGAAACCAACAGCCCCGACCTGCCGGCCGGGGCTGTTTTTATTGTCCGTCTTACTGGTATACGATGGCGCTCTTGACCTTGTTGGCGGCGTCTGCACCGGCCAGCATACGGGCCAGCGCCAGCGCAAAGGGGATGGCTGCCCCCAGTGCCTCTCCGGTGACAATATTTCCGTCAATCGTGATAGGCAGACCTGTGTAGCTGGCCCCGGCGGCGGTCAGGTCAGCGTCCATGCCGGGGTAGACCGTTGCCTTTTTTCCGTTCAGCACGCCGAAGGCCGCCAATGCCGTAGGCGCTGCACAGATAGCCGCAACCAGCTTGCCGCCCGCAGCAAAGTCCTGACAGACCTTTTTGACCGTGGCATCGGCTTTGAGATTCGGCACGCCGGGGATACCGCCGGGCAGGATGCAGGCATCAAAGGCCGCATAGTCCAGTTCCTCAGCCAGCGCATCGGCCACCACATGGATGCTGCGGGCGCTTGTGACGGTCTTTTGCCCGCCCACTGCGGCGATCGTGACCTCCACACCGGCGCGGCGCAGAATATCCACGCAGAGCAGGCCCTCGCATTCCTCCAGCCCGGGGGCAAAAAAGATAACAGCTTTAGACATAGCAAACATCTCCTTATTCAGTCAAACGGATGGAATCCTTTAGTAATATTGCGCACGCCCGGCAGCGGGGCTTTGAGGCCGCGCAGGGTCTGCACCAGCCCTACCAGAGAGAGGGCGTCCACCAGCAGCGTCAGGGTCAGGCCCATCTCGCTGCCGTGCGGCAGAAACCCAACACAGGCGCAGACGGTGGCAAGCGCGAGCAGCACAAGGCCCTGATTCAGATGAAACTTCACGAAATCATCGTGCCGCCACCGGCTGCAGGCAGGGATCAGGATCAGCACATTCAGGTAGCAGAGCGCCCCCATCAGCTTCGCGGTGCGGGGCGGCTGCACGGGGCAATCCGCCGGAACACGCTTTTCTGCGGGCTGCGCAGCGGGTGCGGGGTGTTTTTTCTTTTTCTTATTGGCCACAATGAACCTCCGTCCCGGCAGTATGTAAGGCAGCGGGCCGCCGGGACTCCCCTGCCACATTTTATTTAATTGTACCGCATTCGGCTTACTTTTTCAACAAATCTGTGCAATTCGGCACATTTGGGGGAAAGCGGTTGTATTCCCCAACGCAAAATGCTAAAATTTCATTATTATCGGAAAGAGGAGAGTACAAATGGAAGAGCTTCGTTCGTTTTTCAAGCGCAAGGATGTCATCATCTCGGCGCATCGCTACGGCATTGACGCCATGGGCGCCATGGCACAGGGCCTGTTTGCCAGCCTGCTCATCGGCACGATCATCAAGACATTGGGCCAGCAGACCGGGCTTGCTTTTCTTGTCACGGCGGGCGGCTATGCGGCTGCCGTGGCAGGCCCGGCCATGGCTGCCTCCATCGGCTATGCGCTCCATGCACCGCAGCTTGTGCTGTTCAGCCTGATTGCCGTGGGCGGTGCCGCCAATGAGCTGGGCGGTGCAGGCGGCCCGCTGGCCGTCTACTTGATTGCCATTGTGGCGGCCGAGGTCGGCAAGCTGGTAAGCAAGGAGACCAAGGTCGATATTCTGGTCACCCCTGCGGTCACGATTCTGGTTGGCGTAGGGCTCAGCGCGCTGTGCGCCCCGGCCATCGGCGCAGCGGCGTCCGCCGTGGGCAGCCTGATCATGTGGGCTACCGAGCTGCAGCCCCTGCTGATGGGCATCCTTGTGTCGGTGCTGGTCGGCATGGCACTGACGCTGCCCATCTCGAGCGCGGCCATCTGCGCAGCACTGGGGCTGACCGGGCTGGCCGGCGGCGCCGCCGTGGCGGGCTGCTGTGCCCAGATGGTCGGCTTTGCCGTTATGAGCTACCGGGAGAACGGCATCGGCGGGCTGGTCAGTCAGGGACTTGGCACCAGCATGCTGCAGATGCCCAACATCCTGCGCAATCCCCGCACATGGATTCCGCCGACGCTGGCAGCCGCCATCACCGGGCCTGTCGCCACCTGCCTGTTCCATCTTGAGATGAACGGCCCCGCCGTGTCGAGCGGCATGGGCACCTGCGGTCTGGTCGGCCAGATCGGCGTCTATACCGGCTGGGTCGAGAGCGGCCGGGCCATCACGGCCTTTGACTGGGCCGGGCTGGCGCTCGTCTGCTTTATCCTGCCTGCCGTCCTGAGCGTCCTTTTCTGTGAGCTTCTGCGCAAAAAAGGCTGGATCAAGGAAGGGGATCTGAAATTGTAAGTAAAGAGGCTTCCCCCGAGAGGGAAGCTGTCTGCGAAGCAGACTGATGAGGGGCGGGTTTGCCATTATTGCCCATAAACGGGTTGTAACGGCAGGCCCGCCCCTCATCCGGCCTACGGCCACCTTTTCCCAATGGGGGAAGGCTTTTTCACACGAAGCCGCGCCAGGTCTGCTCGGCCTCGCTCTGGAAGCGGCCCAGCTCATGGCAGAGCTGCATGGCCCCGGGGCTGGCTGTGGGGTAGTCCTTCTCGGCGCGCTTGCAGTCCAGCACACCCTGCCCGCTGCCCTCGGCCAGCATCGTGGCCAGATTGCGTGTGGATTTGTCCAGCATCGTCCGGGTTCGGATTCCCATGCTGACGCTCATCCTTGCAGCGGCGCTCTGGCCGTGCGCCTCGGCACCGATGGCGTCCAGCGCTGTGTGGGCAGCCTGATTGAGACGGCGGTACTCCCGCTTTTGGCGCAGCATCTCGTCCTTCAGCTTCTGGTCATGGGTCAGGCCCATCAGCTCATCCAGCGTATTCTTGCCCATCTCGGTGTTCTGCACGATTTCCTGCAGCATCTTTTCATTATCGCTCTGCATAATAAAATCCCCCTTGTGTACATTTGGCGGTCAATGCCAGTATGTACACAAGGGGGTTGTTTTATTCGGTCACAGGCGCTGCTGTGCGAGGGAAAGCATCATATCCCAGGAGGCGGTCTCGCCCCACTCGGCCGAGGCGATCGCCACGGTAAAGCTGCCGCGGCGGGAGAGCGAGATGTTGAACTCCCGGCGGGAGTCATTCATCGCCTCGCGCACGACCTTTGCCACCTTGGCGGCGGGCGTACCCAGCGTGACCACGGCAAAGAAGCCATCGTTCAGGCGGGCCAGTACGGCCTTTTCACGGTCGGGGCCAACCGCCAGCTGCAGGATGCCGGCGGCCATATTCAGGCAGCAGTCGGCTGCCGTGCTGCTCTCATGCTCACGCAGCTGCCAATACTCATTGACGCGGAGCATCACAACGCCCACAGGCTGGCCGTCCATGGCGGCGCGCTCGGCGTGGGGGCGGAACTCCTCATTCAGGTAGACCGCGTTGTAGACACCGGTCACATGGTCGCGGCGCAGATCCTCCTGCACCTGGCTCAGGGCGCGGGTAAAGGCGTCCTCATCGCCGTCCGCCTTGAGGACGCGGGGCAGCGGCATCTGCATCATCAACACGCAGGGCGTACCCTCCACGCGGATGCCCTGAGCCAACACGGTTTCAAGCCCGGACGCCGCCTTGATGATCCGCATACCGCGGCCGTTGGCGTCCAGCGCAGGCACCGCTGCCACCTTGTCCAGCGGCTGCAGGGTTGCCGGGTCCAGCAGCCCTCTGCAGGGGTCTGCCAGTGTAACACAGTCAAATAGCTGCTGCAGCGCGGCGATCTCCGCCTGCAGCTCGGCAATGGTGTAGTCCTGTTTCATATCGTTTCCTTCTGCCGGTTGCCGGCACAGCGCATCTTAGCCTTTGTATAATACATAGACAATTTTACCACACTGCGGCCCTTTTTCCAAGGCTTGCGTTGCACAAAGATTGCAAGCTAAAACGGAAAAATATCCTACGAAGTCAACAAATTATCGTGCAGTACGGAAATACCGCTCCGACAGCTCGCGGATCTCACCGGCCAGCGCGGGGGTCAGCTTCTTTGCATCGGCGCGCCACTGCCAGTTGTCGCGGGCCTTGCCGGGTGTGTTCATCCGGCTGGCGGCAGGCTCCTCCAGCCAATCCGCCAGCGGAATGATGGCAAGCGCCGCCGCGCTGGCCAGCACACCGCGCAGCAGGCCGCGCACGTTGCCCTCCCGCCCGGTCAGGGCAAAGTAATCGGTCGCCTGCTTGCGCTGGGCGGCGGTCAGCTCCCCGGCAAACCAGCCGGCCAGCGTGTTGTTGTCATGGGTGCCGGGGTAGGCCACACAGTTGCGCGGGTAGTTGTGGGGCAGATCCACGCTGTCCTCGCCGGTAAAGGCGAACTGCAGCACCTTCATGCCGGGGAAGCCGCTCTCCGCAAGCAGCTCACGGACCGAGTCAAACATCTCGCCCAGATCCTCGGCCACGATGGGCAGGCTGCCCAGAGCGTTGTGCAGCGCGCGGAACAACTCCATGCGGGGGCCCTGCTCCCAGCGGCCGTTGCGGGCCGTTGTCTCCCCTGCCGGGATCGCCCAGTAGGTATCAAAGCCGCGGAAGTGGTCAATGCGCAGGATGTCATAGATGGACAGTGCATGGCGCACGCGGCTGATCCACCACGCATAGCCGGTCCGGCTGTGGTACTCCCAGTCGTAGAGCGGGTTGCCCCACAGCTGGCCATCCTCGGCAAAATAATCCGGCGGGCAGCCTGCTACGCGGCGGGGACGTCCCTCGGCATCGGTCTCAAACAGTTCGCGGCCCGCCCATGCATCGGCGGAGTCCGCCGAAACATAGATGGGGATATCCCCCATGATGGCGATGCCCTTCTCCTTGGCATAGGCGTGCAGGGCGCGCCACTGGCGGTCAAATTCATACTGAACAAACGCCCAGAATTCAAGCTCCTCGGCGTGCTCGGCGCGGAAGGCCGCCAGTGCCTCCGGCTCGCGGACGCGCAGGGCGCGGGGCCACTGCTGCCAGTCCACCATACCGTTGGCCTCCTTGATGGCCATGTAGAGGCAGTAGTCGGGCAGCCAATCGCTGCTCAGGAACTGGAAGCGGTACCAGTCATCGGGGTACGGGGTCTCAAAGCCGGGCACGGGGCGCTTTTTCAGGAAGTTCGCATATGCCTTGCGCAGCACGGCGAACCGTTTCTCGTAGAGGGTGCTGTAATCGACCTTGGCGGCATCGCTGCCCCATTTGATGTTCGCGTAGTCCTTTTGGGTCAGCAGACCATCGGCAGCCAGCAGGTCCAAATCAATGAAATAGGGGTTGCCTGCAAAGGCGGAACAGCTCTGGTAGGGGCTGTCCGCAAAGCCGGTGGGACCTACGGGCAAAATCTGCCAGATCGTCTGGCCGGCCCCGGCCAGAAAATCCACAAAATCGCGGGCGGGCTTGCCCAGGCTGCCGATGCCGTACCCGCCGGGCAGGCTGGAGATCGGCATCAGAATACCACTGCAGCGTTTAAATTCCATAGTGTTTTTCCTCTTCTCTGTATGTATCGCCTTTCGGCGTTGTGTGCGGTTTGCGTTGCGATGGCTTCCCCCTCGGGGGAAGGCTTGGGATCACTCCGCCCCCAGCGCAGCCAATGCACCATCCACAAAGGTGGTGCGCTCGGCTTTGGTGTGCTTTTCGCCGCCCTGCAGGCTCAGCTCGTTGGCGGTCAGGGCCTCGGCGGTGGCCGTGTCAAGCACAGCACCGGGTAGGATGCCGGTACCTACCTGCTCGATCTGCATGGCCAACACCGCGGTCGAATCAGCAGCCGTATTCCACGGCGTGACAACGCCAAGCGTCTCGGTCAGGGCATCCTCGCCCGCACCGTTGGAGTAGAGCCACAGCGCGGCGCTCTTGGCCGCCTTCAGCCCGGCGGCATCGGTGTCGGCGTTCAGGGCAAGGCAGCCCGCATCGGCCAGCACCGGGTAATCCAGCAGTCCGTCCAGATTATACTCCTCGGTCGTCAGGTCGCTGTCCTCAAAGTTGCATTTGAAGGGTATCAGCACCAGTCCGCTGCAGCCTTCACTGCCGCAGTCCGCCAGCAGGTCGGTCAGCTTGGCGCGGCGGAACACTGCATTTTCGGCGCTGTCGGCCATGTGGTCCCACTCCAGCGTGACGGCGCTGTAGACGCCGTTGAGCGGGCCTGTCAGCGCGTCTGCCGTGCGGCTGCCATCAGCAGCCAGCAGCGCGGCCGTGTAGCCGGACGCCCGGTCCGCCGGGGCCGCAAAGACGCCGGTAGCCGTCACGCCGTCGGGGCGTGCCTCGGGCAGGGTGTAGTCGCTGCCGCTCAGCGTGACGGTTGCGGCCTTCGGCTCATCCAACCATGCGGAGAGCGTCTCCACAAAGTCGCTCCATTCCTCCCAGTCTGCGCCCTGCAGCGCTGTGAGAGCGCCGTCACCCAGCAGCGCGTTCAGCACCGCGCCGTTGGCCCAGTAGCCGTACAGGCTGCGCCCAAGCGGCAGGGTGCTGGCGTTCCCGGTAATGTCCGCCCGGGCGGCGGCCGCCGCCAGCAGCGTGTCGCTTGTGACATCCAGCAGGCTGCCGCCGGGGGCATGGTCAGTCAGCAGCAGATCCGCCGCGGCGGCATCCGCAGTCATCGTCAGCGTCACGCCCTGCGCCTCGGCATAGGCACGGGCCGCCGGGGCCAGTGCGTCCGAGGCATACACCGTCAGCGTCTGGGGGACGGCGGTGGGTGCCGTTTCGATCGTAGCGGTATTTTCAACCGGCAGCACGGCCGTTTTTACATCAGCCAGCGAGCAGCCCGCCAGCAGAAGCGCCGGAAGCACCAGCGCCGCAGATTTCATAATACGCATCGAATGGTTTTCCTCATAAGTGGTTGTAAAAATTCAGTCTATCCTTTATTATATAGGATAAGGCAGTTTTTTTCTACACCTGTTTTATGTTATAATAAGAAAAATCCCAAAAATTTGAAAGGAACTCCGGTTCGTGACACAAAAAATATACGAAACAGATTCTTATGTCCAAAGCTTTACCGCCCGGGTGCTGCAATGCAGCCCCGCCCCGGGCGGCTTTGCCGTTGTACTGGACCGCACGGCCTTTTTCCCCGAGGGCGGCGGCCAGCCCTGCGACACCGGCACGCTGGGCGGTGCCCGGGTACTGGCGGTATCCACAGACGGCGAGACCGTGACCCACACGACCGATGCCCCGCTGCCCGAGGGCACCGAGGTGACCGGCTGCCTGAACTGGGCAGCCCGGCTGGACGCGATGCAGCAGCACACCGGCGAGCATATCCTGAGCGGCACGCTGCACCGGCTTTTCGGGGCCGAGAATGTCGGCTTCCACATCGGCAGCCCCTATGTGCGGATGGACACCAGCATCCCGCTGACCGCTGCGCAGCTGGCCGAGGCGGAG
>JABLTR010010591.1_pt1 | contig 22764 bp, 24 predicted proteins | sample 7160071 | NCBI WGS metagenome assembly JABLTR01 (sample SAMN14651230, study PRJNA627086) | human gut metagenome | isolation source: feces | host: Homo sapiens | reverse complement strand
GGCCGCCGATAGGGCGGCAGCTCCATCACGAAGGCCGACGGCGCGCCGCGCAGCACCGTCCGGCTCAGCGCCGCGTTCGCTGCCAGTGTCATCCAGACCGCCAGCAGCAGGCAGCCTGTCAGACAGAGTGCTGCTTCGATTGCGCCGCCATGCCCGGCAAACAGGAACGTCCCCAGCGCGATCAGCAGCGGGAACCGTCCGTTGCACGGCATAAAGCTGTTTGTCAGGATAGCCAGCATCCGCTCCCGCTCTGAGCCGATGATCCTGCATCCCGTAACGCCAACCGCATTGCACCCGCATCCCATGCACAGGCATAGGGCAATTTAGGATGCGAGCATCATTGTTTGAGCCTGACCGATAAACCTGAGATAGACATATATTTTTTGTCTTTTGATCTTCTTTCCGTTCTCATCGCGTACCCATTGTCCTTGCTCTACTTCGATACGCTCCACCAAACGCTGCAAAATCGGCCTCGTTAATTTATCAAACTTTCCCACTTCTTCAATGAGTGCAAAGAATTTCCGATACCCTTCTGCCTGTTGCTCCTGCGCCTGTATGGCTGTCTCTAGTGTTGCAATATCGGAGTCTAATTGTTCTAGCTCAGCTATGTATTTCTCCAATAGGATATTGAACATTGTGTCGGCAATGGCTCCCCGCGCCCGGTCTTCATATAGTGTTTGTGTGACTGTAACAACTTCTTGCTTTCTCGCTCTCGCCTGATTCAGCGCCCTTGCTACTCTGCCGTCTGACCGTCGCCGTTGTTCTTGTTCATCCCAGTGCATCAACTTTTCCAGCAGTTGTTCTTTGTCCGTTTGTGTCATCGTTAGGAATGGCCGCAAAGTCGCTAGAACCGCTTCGCACAAAACATCATAGTCAATCGTGTGATTGCTACACGCGCTTGCACCGTACGCTTTATTTCTGCCGCATATCAAATTGCACGTCGCGCCCTTTTTCCTAGATGTCGTGGTGCTCATTTGCTTTCCGCAATCTGCGCAAAATGCAATTCCCGCAAAGATGTTTGTGAACCCCTTCGTTGGCAAGCTGCGCCTGCTGCTGCATCTTGTATTTGCAAGCCTGAAAATATCTTCGCTGACTAACGGCTCATGCGTCCCCGGAACAACGAACCAATCTTCACGCCTTTTTGTTACTGACGTTTTTTCCTTAAACGACAACTTCTTTGTTTTGCCCTGTGCCAGTATTCCCAGATAGACTTCCCTTTTCAGCAGTTTTGTAATTCCGCTAGACGTCCATTCCTCACGCTGGCTATAATTCTCTATGCGGAGTTTTGGGTTATTTGCACATCTGTATTGTGCCGGGGTCAAAACGCCTCGCGCATTTAGACTTGTTGCAATTGCCGACGTTTTCTCACCACTCGCCGCCCGCGTATAAATCTCCTGCACAATTGCCCCGGCTATTGGGTCAATAATCAGGTGATTCTTATTTTCCGGGTCTTTCTGATAACCATACGGAGCAAACGCGCTAATGAACTGCCCCTGTCCCATCTTCACAGCAAGTGCAGAATTGATCTTTGTGCTAATGTCACGGGCATACATTTCATGAACTGCCGACATAATGCTCATTGATGACCCGTCGTTTCTTTTTAGCGTATCATATCCTTCTGTAACAGAAAGATAGCGCACTTCATGAGCGGGGAACCATGTATCCATGTAATTCATTAACTCGGCGGCGTTTCTGCCAAGTCGGCTCAAATCTTTTGTCACAATGCAGTTCACACGGCCTAGCTCTATGTCACGGATTAGACGTTGAAATCCCGGTCTGTCAAACGACGTCCCGCTATATCCATCGTCTACGTATTCATTGACAATTATGAGATTGTTTCTTCTGGCGAACGCTATCAGCATACTACGCTGTGTTGTAATACTCCCGCTCTCACCTTCCCTTGCATCTTCCTGTGAAAGTCGGAGATACAACCCTGTTTTCCAAATTTTCTCTGTCTGCTGTCCCATCATAACAGCACACCTTCCCTTCTCGGAACAGCAGTAGTGCTATCATCAGCAGTATAATCTATTTCTTGCCCTTGTGCAATCTCTAATTCGTGCGCACAGTCCCACAGATAGTCTGCAAGGATATCTTGGACTGTACGCCCTTCGTTTGGCATACGGAGAACAACCGTAATTTCCTGATTGCCCTTGGTGTAAGTATTCGTAATCTCTGACATACCATTATGGTATGCTGAGGTCTGAGTATTGTTGTTAATAATATAACTCGCCTTTATTTGTTGGTATCGTTTTTTTCGCCCACCATTGGCAAGCTCTGTAACCCGGTGTTTATTTTTACGCTGGACACCACACAGGCCGGGTTAGACTGATTGGGACTTCCAACCTAATTGACCTTTTATATTGGTATAGAGAATATGCGCCGCGCGGCGCTATGTACTGTATGGTGTGTTCTAAAAAATTGATTTTACTCGCCCAGAGATATAAGGTGCGGCAAGCCGCCGCTGCCAAAACGTCTCTTGCTTATATGATATTAAGACAGTCTATTATCTCTTTAGGAAGTTGGTGGTAAACCACGATCCTAACGGTATAGAAAATTTCTCTAAATTTCCGGAAGTTCTTCAAGCTCAATTCTTGAAAAAATCCATAAATCTTGGGGATACCCTATCCCCATCTCTGGCATTAAAAAACGCCACAATGCGTCCGTCACATGACGCGCATACGTGCGCAACGCCTCCGGTGTGACCCACTCCCTGTTGAGCGGGAACGGCTGCGCTTTCACATACTTCCGGACGCTCTCCGGCGCTAGTCCAATTTGTGTGCCCAGAAGAACGGCTTGCTTCGGTGTAAATATTCGTTCGCGCGATCTTATGAACAACGCTTTCTTGTTTACGCCCATGTGCAATGCTGCTGTTTCTACAAGCTCTGGCCGGAGTTCATCAAGTATTTGCTCCGTTGCCGCTTGCTGCATCGCTGTGAATGTGTCCTCGTTGACACAGTGATATATCTTCTTTGCCCACTCTGCTCCTACACCGGACACAACGTCCATGTTTGCCATGTCCCGGACATTCCGGAACTCTAGCCGCATTGTCGTTGGTGCTGTGTTGCCCGGCTTCGCCGCTCTGTCGTAACAGCTGATTGAATCGCACGTGTGCCGCTTGTCTCTGCGTTTGTCCGCGTATACCTCGACCGTTGGCTTCGTGCCATCCCAGCGGTGAACCTCGTCCGTCCATCCAAGCTGCGCCCGAATGGCGTACATCAAGGCATAGTTCCATTTCAGCATTTCCCGCCATGGTGTTTCATAGGAATCCACCCGGAAATCTGCCCGTGTAATTTGATATTCCGACGCGCCCATGTCCTGCATCATCAAATCAAGCAATGTGCTAAAATCCGAACGGGACGTAATGTAATGCTCCCGATATTTGCCCGTTTCTCTTGCGTACTTGTTGACGTTGATCTTCCATGTGTATAGGACGCGCATATCATCTTCTGTGTTGTCAAGAGTGGGATAGAGCGGGCCGTCTGCTCCGGCAACCTTCGTTAACGTTTGCGGCGTTCTCATTTCCAGCGTATGGATACCGCCATGGAGCCGAACGTCATCTAAATTTGTCGTTTACTTCAATCCTTTCATTCTGTATTCTTTGCCGCTGGCGTGTCGTTGGCTCGACCGCTTCACGCGCTATTCCGTTTTCAAGGTGCAAATGGGTAAACCTCCCATATTACTTTTAACCATAGCCGTTTCCGCTCGATTTGTCAAGTCCTTCGCAAAACTTTTTTGCCCAGATATGAGAATAGCTCTCTCAGGCTCTCAGCGCCGATTTGAGCGGAGTTTACCGTTTCTTCGTGTCCTTACACGTCAAATCACAGTTCTACGTCTGTACGTCCTTCTGTGAGATCTCTGGCGCATTGCCATATTTCAATAGCTCTCTGGCGGCTCTGGCGGCGCTACAAGCGGCGTTTATCTTTGCCGTGTGTTTCGCCATTCCCGCTCTTAAAATCGATTCTGAGCCATTCAGCACAGTCTATTAGACGTAAGAAAAAAGACAAACTCCCTTCCCCCGTATCCAGATACCCCGGAACAGTTTGTGTTTTTCTCCCTCTCTGCTATCCAGTGTTTCGGCGCTAGAAACGGCGTTTATGCTTTCCGGGTATGGGGATACCGGGTAGACCGTTCGCCGATTCTACGGCGTAAACAGCAAGCCAGAGTGCAGGGGTAAAAGAAAAGATTGACCCGCCCTAGAAAGGCAAGTCAACCTTATCCATGTCCGTTTCGTATTCTGGTGAAATAATGGAATTATCCCCCCGGTGTGCATCCTGCGCACTTGCGGCGATACGCTCTTGTGTTAACTCTGCGGCGCTCTTGCCGCTTGCTGCCATCTGCCGCATGACTTCCAGAATAGATTGGCCGCTGTGTTCCTGCGCCTGTTCTTCTGGCTGTTCCCGCTCCATGCGCTCATTGACCGCGCCCACAATATAGGCGTTCAAACTCTGCCCCTGTCTGCTGGCCGCTGCCTGTATCTGCTCCTTCTGTCCCTTCGGAACGGCTAGGTTGATACGGTCATACGCTTTTGCATTGTAGCGGTTGTTTGCTGCAATCCGCGCTTTACTGTTTTTATTCTCTGGCATCTATACACCCCCAGTCGTTGTGCATTATATCATGATTGCGTACACTCATCAAGTGTATATTGCTGAATCTCTTATGTACTTAAACATTGTATGTATTTTCTCTTGACAAATGCACTTAAACATTGTATTATCGTCACTATCAAATACACTTAAACATTGTATCAAAAAGAAAGGAAGAACAAACAATGAAATTTCAATGGAGTGAAAAAGACTATCCCCTGACCAACAACAACTGTATGTGGAATCAGGAAAAATGCGCGTTCAACATCCAGATTGACGACGTAAAGACGGAACTTGAAAATCATCACTATGCTGTTCTCGGTAACTTGTCCCTTTTCGTGGAAGATATCACGCTGGACGCAGTTATCGTTGCAGAGTGTTTCTTCACAGTCGTGGACGGCGATACGGAGCCGGAAACATACCTCGCAGAATGTGTCGATCTAACCGAACGTGACCTTCAAGTGCTTGCACCTTGGCTGACCTTCTGACGCTCATTTGTTTCTTATTGTGTAGAAATACAAACTAACAATTCCCGTGTTCTCAACACCATCTCAGCCATCTTGCAGAAAGTTTGTATTTTGCATCCGAATAGTTTCTATTTTGCGGCCAGAGAAAGGACGGAAACACCATGAACAAACGCACCGTTGCACTCACGACGGAACAGTACAAAGAGATCATACAGACCACCAAGAACGGCTTCACCGGCTGCCGCCCGAATGAGCGGGTGGCGCTGGCGCTCATGCTGGAAGGGAACCTTGGAATCCGTGTGTCAGACGTTGTCAAGCTGCGTCTTTCTGATATCGTTCAGGACGGGGAACGCTACCGCCTGTCCATCACGGAGCAGAAAACCGGAAAAGCCAGAACCTTTACCGTCCCGCTGGCGCTCTATCAATTTCTTCGCATCTATTGCATCGACCATCAAATCAGCCCGGACGCTGTCATTGTCCCGCTCACTACTACGGAGATACAAAAGCATCTACGCAAAGTCTGTGACTATCTCGGCTATGACGGCATCAGCACCCATTCTTTTCGCAAGTGGTACGCAACGGAGATATACCGGGCGAACAATTACAATATCGTCCTCGTCCAGCACCTTCTGCAACACAGCTCCGCCGCCGTCACACAACGTTATATCGGCATCCAGCAACGGGAAGTGGAACAGGCCATTGAAAACCACCTGTTCTTGAACGTATGAAAAGAGCGGGGGTTGCTCCCCGCTCTTTCACCACATGTGTTTGCAATAATTGCATTTATATTGCTTTCCAATTTTTCCACTAGCTAAGCCAACCATTGCAACCGATAGCATCCGACTTGAGGTCGAAATTCGTTCAACATCGGTCGAACCGCAATTGGGGCACTTCACCTTCGTCCGCTCTCTTTCCTCTCTTAAATGTTCTACAACTTCGGCGTGAAATTTTGCTCTATTTTCAAGTTCTCTCTTATATTGTTCTGGATCTTTTTCTAAGAGTTCACAGCTCCTTTGATATTCCTTTTTCTCATTTTTATAGCTTATACATAAAATAACAATTATAGGCAATGCAAATGTTAGAAGGAGTGACGCAACATCTTCATAGTCAGCAGAGCATAACAGAATTGCAAGAAATAGCGAAATGCAAACTAGAACGATAATAAAACTAGGCGATGGCTTCTCTGGGCGTTGAACTGTTTTATCTGTTTCGCTAGTAGAATCATCAACTTCTTGTTCGAGAAAATCGTTTTCCTTGAATACGTAGTCGCAGCATTTACATTTTTCTCCAACTGATTCAGTGACAGCTTCACACCTCGGACAACGAAATCTTGCGGGACGCACGGCTTTCTTTTCTTTCTGTTCCTCCGCTTTCTGCTCAGCCAGCCGCTTTTGAATCAGCTCTAGTTCTTTCGGTGAATACAATTCAGTCTGGTCTTTCAGAATAACTTCAAGATCATCGCTCGAATAGCCTTGCAGTTCTTCTTTGAAATCCATAGTATAGACGCACCTCCATTTTCTGTTTCCGTACTGCTATTATTGCATCAATTTTCCAAAAAGTCAACTATATTCATTCTATATTCCACCAAAATAATTTTCCGTTCGTGCATACTATTGTGGAATGGAGTGTGATATAAGTGGAATTTGGGAACCGTTTGAAAGAGCTGCGCAATCAATCACGGCTGACACAGGCCCAATTAGCCGAACGTCTCGGTGTTACAAAGTCGGTTGTCTCCTTCTATGAACTACAAGAGCGATCCCCTTCACCCGATGTTCTGGTAAAGCTCTCCCAAGTGTTCCATGTCAGTACGGATTACCTTTTGGGTATTGATTGCAACCGGACATTGGACGTATCCGGCCTGACAGATTCACAGGTTATTTCCCTTCAAAACATCATCGCAGAATACCTGAAAAGCAATAAGCAGAACACTTGACGTGCCATATCATAGAAAAGCGGGGATTGCTCCCCGCCTTTTTCTTTGCCCGCTCTGGCTGTTAATATGGGTGCATCCTTTAGGAAACGCACTCTTTTTCTGCCTATATATTGCCTGTAAAATTTCAATTTACTACCAACATGGTGGTAATAAAAGAAAAAGCCAAAAAAAGGTCTTATATATCCCGCTCTATTCCGCATTGCTCCATGTATTTCCATTTCCCAACTTCTGCCCTATATCCTGCATATTTTCTGCATTTCTCCGTTTTCAGTACTGGGCACTTCCCGCATGCGGCCAAGCCGCTATACTCGGATTATTGCAAATTCACACAGCACACTCACAAAAATGCAACCGCTGTTGTAGTCTTGCGGCTGTTCTGTGTGTTGATAGCACTACTGCTGTTTTGATTTTGGCATCCTATTTTTCCCCATGCACATCGTCAGTACTTGCCGCCCGCAGCCACCCGTTCGCGCCATCTGCTCATCCAGCAGATACGCGATCCGCGGCAAGTATCCGACCTCTTCTAAAATCGAAAACAACGGGAAGAAAATTGCCACCGGCGGCAGCATCACGGCCACGACCTTCGCCGTCGTGCCAAACACCCCATCCAGCAGCAGCCCGCCGAGCCACTCCAGCCATCCCGCATCGCGCCAGACGCCCCTGACCCACGCCTGCAGTGCACCGAAGCATCCTTCCAGCCACCCGGAGATCGGATTTGCGCCTGAGATCGTCAGCCACAGCACGCCAAACAACAGCATCACCATCAGCAGCGGCCCGGTGATCTTCCCGGTCAGGACGCGGTCAAGTCTCTGCGTCCGTGCCTGCACGGTCCCGGTCTCCACGCAGCGTTCCGCGATCTCCTCCGCCCGTTCTACGAGCCGGCGCACATTGCGCTCCGCCTCCCGCGGCGTTCTCGCCTCGGTCAGTCCAAGGCGTCTCGGATGCGGGCGCTCGAATCCGTCGCAGACCGCGCGCAGACGCTCCTGCATGGCGTCCAGTCCCTGTTTCCGCGCAGCCGCGATTCCAATCACTGGGACGCCCAATTCTGCCTCTAGCCGCCGCAGATCGACTGTGACGCCCGCCGCCGCAGCTTCATCCATCAGATTGACGCAGAGCATGACGCGCTCCGTCCGCTCCATCACCTCAAGCGCCAGCAGCAAGCTCCGCTCCAGATTCGTCGCATCGCAGACCGCGAGCGTGCAGCAGAGGTCTTCCCGCGCCAGAAATTCCGTCGCGATCTCCTCCTCGCGGGAACACCCCTGTAAGGAATAGGTCCCCGGCAGATCGACCAGCGCATATTCCTCCGCCTTATAGGAAAACGCGCCCTGCGCCAGCGAAACGGTCTTCCCCGGCCAGTTGCCGGTGTGCTGCCGCTGGCCGGTCAGCGCGTTGAACAGCGTGCTCTTCCCGACGTTCGGATTGCCCGCCAACGCGATCAGGCGGCCCTCCCCTGCGCGGCCCATCATGTCCACGGCCCCGTCAGGATCTTTTTCGCGTCGCTCCTTCGGATCGCGATCACCGCGCCGCGCACTGCATAGGCCGCCGGACTGCCTGACGGTGCACTGTGGACGCAGCGCACGCGCGTCCCCGGCACGAGGCCCAGCTCCAGCAGCCGGAGCCGGATGGCTCCGCCCAGTAAGATCCGCTCCACGACCGCCGTCTTTCCGACCGGCAGGTCCGATAAACTCCAGACATTCACCAAAAATCGCACTCCCATCCAGTTCTCTGCTGTTTTCAGCATATACAGCAGATTGCATAAATGTGCCTGTTTCGGAGGGTGTGATCTTTTTTCTTGCTTTTCTTGACTTCATAGCGAAATACGGGTATAATTTTATCGTAATATCGGCAATGTGGGCTTTTACCCATCGGCCCTGAATTATTCTCTGAAAGGAAGAACGATATGATTTACACTGCGGAAGTTCAGCACATGTGTCCGGTCGCCAAGGGCGCATATCACGGCCCGGCTCCCATCCCCGAAGAGGGCAAATGGGTCCAGGCCAAGGAGATCAAGGATATTTCCGGCTTCACCCACGGCGTGGGCTGGTGCGCACCTCAACAGGGCGCCTGCAAGCTGTCCCTGAACATCAAGAACGGCGTCATCGAAGAGGCCCTGGTCGAGACCATCGGCTGCTCTGGCATGACCCACTCCGCCGCCATGGCGTCTGAGATCCTCATCGGCAAGACCATTCTTGAGGCCCTCAACACCGACCTCGTCTGCGACGCCATCAACACCGCCATGCGTGAGCTGTTCCTCCAGATCGTCTACGGCCGCAGCCAGTCTGCGTTCTCCGAAGACGGCCTCGCTGTCGGCGCTTCGATGGAAGACCTCGGCAAGGGCCTGAGAAGCCAGGTCGGCACCATGTTCGCCACCAAGGCGAAGGGCCCGCGCTACCTCGAAATGGCCGAAGGCTACTGCACGAAGATCGCCCTGAACAAGGACGACGAGATCATCGGCTACGAATTCATCAACTTCGGCAAGATGATGGACTTCATCAAGGCCGGTGACGAACCCGCCGAGGCCCTCAAGAAGGCACAGGGCCACTATGGCCAGTGGGACAACGCGGCGAAGTATATCGACCCGCGCAAGGACTAAGAGAAGGAGGACACGAAAATGGCATTGTTTGAAAGCTACGAAAGAAGAATCGACAAGATCAACGGCGTCCTCGCACAGTGCGGCATCGAGTCCGTCGAGGCCTGCCGCGAAATGTGCCAGGCCAAGGGCTTCGACCCCTACGAGATCGTCAAGGGCATCCAGCCCATCTGCTTTGAGAACGCCTGCTGGGCGTACACCGTCGGCGCGGCCATCGCCATGAAGAAGGGCGTCAAGACCGCGGCTGAGGCCGCCACCGCCATCGGCGAGGGCCTGCAGGCCTTCTGCCTCGACGGATCCGTCGCGGACGACCGCAAGGTCGGCCTCGGCCACGGCAACCTCGGCGCGATGCTGCTGAGTGAGGAGTCGCAGTGCTTCTGCTTCCTCGCCGGTCACGAGTCCTTTGCGGCTGCGGAAGGTGCCATCGGCATCGTCAAGAACGCCAACAAGGCCCGCAAGACCCCGCTGCGCGTCATCCTGAACGGCCTCGGCAAGGACGCCGCCCAGATCATCTCCCGCATCAACGGCTTCACCTACGTCCAGACGCAGTTTGACTACGCCACTGGTGAGCTGAAGATCGTCCGCGAGATCCGCTACTCCGAAGGCGAGCGCGCCAACGTCCGCTGCTATGGTGCGGACGATGTCCGCGAGGGCGTCGCCATCATGCACAAGGAGGGCGTTGACGTCTCCATCACCGGCAACTCCACGAACCCCACCCGTTTCCAGCATCCGGTCGCCGGCACCTACAAGAAGGAATGCGTCCAGATGGGCAAGAAGTACTTCTCCGTCGCTTCCGGCGGCGGCACGGGCCGTACCCTGCATCCGGACAATATGGCCGCTGGTCCCGCTTCTTACGGCATGCCCGACACCATGGGCCGTATGCACTCCGATGCCCAGTTCGCAGGCTCTTCCTCCGTCCCGGCGCACGTGGAAATGATGGGCTTCCTCGGCATGGGCAACAACCCCATGGTCGGCGCAACGGTCGCTGTCGCAGTCGCAGTCGAAGAGGCTATGAAGAACGCCTAATCATCGATCCCCCTGTGTTTTCAATGTAGAACGCGGCAGATAGAAGTAGGTAGAACTCATTCGATGTAGGTTATTCTTACATGGCTCCTACACTACTTCTACACTGCACTCCTACATTTGCATTCCGCATCCCCACCGTAGTTCGCTATGGTGGGGATTTTTTTGTATTAAGAAAATCACCAGCACCGCCAGCGTCTTCAATATAAATAAAAAGACCGGAGTGGGATGACCACTCCGGTCTTTTTATTCGACTTTTACTGGGCTTTTTTTAATTCAGCGATCTGCTGGCTGTGCAGCTTGACGATGGATTTCAAAAAATCGACCTCTTCTTCCAGCTCTTCCACACGGCTTTTCGGGGCAAGCGTTTCGAGAAGCGTCTGCTGGCCTTCGGCAAGCAGATTGAGCTTCGGAGCGATGGCGGATTCCATAACCACATTGAGGCGGTGTGCGAAGATCTCATCGATCATTTGCCGATCTTTTTCATCCAACATATTGCGTTCCTCCTGTATGAGATAAGAACAGTATAGCGCGAAAGGATGGGAAACGTCAAGTGCTGTGTGGGCAGTCGTGGGCGGCTGCCAATATTTCAAGCCCTTCCAACCGCGGCATTGCGTCAAAAGATCCGGCGAAGTCAGTTGATGATGCGCCGCGCGCCGATATACCGGTTGGTATAATAGGTCTCGTTCAGGCTGTTGATCCGGACGCCGGTAGAGGGCGTGGAGGCGTGGACAAAGTTGCCGTCGCCGATGTACATGCCGACGTGGTTGGCATAGCTGCCGGAGCCGAAGAAGACGAGGTCGCCGACCTGCAGCTCGTCGCGCGAGACGGCGGTGCCCTGGTCCATCTGGTCGTCAGCGGTACGGTTCATCGAATAGCCGTACTGCCGCAGGCAGTAGTACATGAGGCCCGAGCAGTCGAAGCCGGTGGATGGCTTCGAGCCGCCGTAGACGTAGCTGTAGCCGACAAACGAGCAGACGAACCGCGCAATCTCTGCCGCCGTGCCGGAGCCGGTGACGGTGGAGCCGCTGTTGTTCCCGTCGGACGAGCCGCCATTCTGGTCGGCCAGGTATTCGCCGGAGACGTAGGCCGTGTGGCCCTGATACTGGATGCGCATCCAGCCGTTCGAGCAGCGGCCGGTCACGGTGACGGCCTCGCCATATTTCAGCGTGCCGACGAGCGTGCTGCCGGACGACCACGAATCGCGGACGTTGAGCGTCTGCGCCGTGACATACATGGTCTTGCTGAGGTCGGTGACGGTCACGCCGGTTTCGCCGGTGTCGTGGCCATCATCGGAGACTCCGGCGGTGAGGACGGCGTAGTAATAATACTCCTTGACGCGCTTAAAGGCGCGGAGGAACATGGTCATGGCTTCCTGCCGGGAGGCGGTGCCGGTCGGGTCGAGGACGACGCTGCCGGAGGCGTCTTTCGTGCCGTTGACATAGCTGTAGGTCACACAGAACTGCGCGGATTCCTTTGCCCAGCTGGAAAGGGCTGAGGCATCGCCAAACTGGCTGAGGGCGTTGGCGTCGACGGACAGGACGGGCTTAAAGGCGGCGGAATAGCAGAAGTTTTCGAGGAGCTTGAAAAATTCCTGCCGCGTGATGCGCTGATCGGGGCGGAACGTGCCGTCCGGATAACCGGAGACGATGCCGTATTCATAGGCCTTGGTGATGTTGGTATCATTCGTATCGGTAAAATACTGCGTGCCGTCGAGCTCCAGGTCGTTGCCGGTGGCCTCTTCGAAGGCCTGGACGGCAAGGATGCACATTTCTCCGCGCGTGATGGGCTGCTTGAGGTCCATGCCGGTGAATCGGTCTGGCAGAATCTTGAGGTTTTGCATCTCCTGGTAGTTGCTCTTAAACCAGTTGCTGTATGTCGCGGCAAATGCGCCGGACGCAAGCGACACCGCCAACGTCAATGCCAGCAGCAGTGCGACTGATCTTCGTTTCATTTGGGTTCCTCCTTCAGGGTCAGGCCGATGGGACAATGGTCCGAGCCGAAAATTTCATTGTGGATGGGTGCGGCCTCGATGCGGTCCCGCCAGCGGTCGGAGACCAGAAAATAGTCGATGCGCCAGCCCGCGTTCTTCTCCCGCGCGTGGAACCGATAGCTCCACCACGAATAGCGCCCCGTCGCCTCCGGCTCGAGATAGCGGAACGTGTCGGTGAATCCGGCGGCCAGCAGCTCGGAGAACTTGCCGCGCTCCTCGTCGGAAAATCCGGCGTTGCCGCGGTTCGGCCCCGGATTTTTCAGGTCGATCTCCTGATGCGCCACATTGAGGTCTCCGCACGCGACGACCGGCTTCACCGCGTCCAGCGCGCACAACCGCGCGCGGAACGCGTCGTCCCACGCCATGCGGTGGTCGATGCGCTTGAGCCCGTCCTGCGCGTTCGGCGTATAGCAGGTGACAAAATAAAACTCCGGATACTCCAGCGTGATCATCCGTCCCTCGTGGTCGAGCTCCTCCACGCCGACGCCGTAGGTCACAGAGAGGGGCTTTCGCTTTGCGAAGATCGCCGTGCCGGAATAGCCTTTCTTCTCCGCTGAGCACCAGAACTGCTCATACCCCGGCAGCTCCAGCGCGACCTGCTCCGGCTGGAGCTTGGTCTCCTGCAGGCAGAACAGATCCGCGTCCGCGTCCCGGAAGAAGTCCAGAAAGCCCTTTTGCAGACAGGCGCGAAGCCCGTTGACGTTCCACGAGATGCATTTCATCGCGGCTCCCTCCCTTGTTTTCGACGATTCACAGGGTATTATATCAGATTATGACAACCATGGCAAGAGGAATTTTGTAATCATTCGTTACTTTTTGTGTCTGTGCTTGTCATCCGTGTGTTTTTATGCTATATTAGGGGGCATGAAACTGAAGGTATTTTTTGCGGTGCTTGCCTGCAAGCTGTCCCGCGTCGCGATCCGTCTGCTGGGCCGCGGCGGCACGGATTTCCCCGGGCGCATCGCGCTGAAGCTCTGTCCCGATCTGCTGGGCGAGCTGGCAAAGAACGTGACGACCGTGATCGTCACGGGCACCAACGGCAAGACCACGACCTCCCGTATGATCGAGCAGTCGTGGGCCGACGCTGGAATCTCTTACTTTGCCAACAAGTCCGGCGCAAACCTGCTCAGCGGCGTGACCGCCGAGTTCGCCATGCACTCTTCTCTCTTCGGCAGGTGCCGCTATACGCACGCGCTGATCGAGTCGGACGAGGCAGCGTTCAAGGCGATCTCCACGTTCGTCGACGCGAAGGCTGTTGTGGTGACGAACCTGTTTCGCGACCAGCTCGACCGTTACGGCGAGGTCACGCACACGCTCGAGAACATCAAGATCGGCATCAGCCACAGCCCGAACGCCACGCTCTGCCTGAACGCGGACGATTCGCTCTGCACGTCGATCCACGACGATTTTGAAAATCCGGTGATTTTCTTCGGCGTCAACACGCCGATCTACACCTCCCGTGTCGAGGAGCTCTCCGACGCGCCGTACTGCATCCGCTGCAAGAGCGAATACGTCTACGACTATGTCACCTATGGCCACCTCGGCAGCTATCGCTGCCCGAAATGCGGCTATTGCCGCCCGCAGACCGACGTCGCCGTGGCCAAGGTGCTCTCGTCCGACGCCGAGCAGTCCACCGTTGTCTTCCGCATCGGCGAGGCCGAATACGAGGCAAAGATCAACCTCCCCGGCGGCTACAACATCTATAATGCCTGCGCTGCGATGGCGGCCGGACAGGCCATGGGTCTCGACGCGGCGACGACCGCGAAGTCCCTCTCCGAGTTTGCCTGCGGCTTCGGTCGGATGGAAAAATTCGAGATCGGCGGCACGGACGTCCGCATGATCCTCATTAAAAATCCCGCCGGCTGCAATCAGGTGCTGAATTTCCTGACGCAGATCCGCGAGCCGTTTGTCTTCGCCGCCTGCCTCAACGACCGCGCGCAGGACGGCAAGGACGTCAGCTGGATCTGGGACGTCGACTTCGAGCGCCTCTGCGAAATGGGCGACACGCTCCGCGAGATCTACGTTTCCGGCGTCCGCGCCGACGATATGGCGCTACGCTTCGCCTACGCGGGCTTCCCGACGAACCGCATCCACGTCGTCAAGGACTATAAGGCGCTCTGCGAGCAGTCCACGTCGCACAAGCTGCCGGTCTACATGATGCCGACGTACACGGCCATGCTGGCCCTCCGCCAGACCATCAGCAAGCAGTATGGCTATAAAAACTTCTGGGAATAAGGAGACGCCATGGAACTGAACATTTGTCATCTTTATCCCGATATTTTGAACCTTTACGGCGATCGGGGCAACATTCTCTGTATGCAAAAGCGCCTTGAGTGGCGCGGGATCGGCGTGACGGTCACGGGCGTCTCCATCGGGCAGGCGCTGGAGGCGTCCGCCTATGATCTGCTGTTTGTCGGCGGCGGGCAGGACTTTGAACAGGAAGTCCTGCTGGGCGACCTCGCCGGGGCCAAAACCGAAGAGCTGAAATCCGCCATTGAAGACGGCCTCCCCGTGCTGGCCATCTGCGGCGGCTATCAGATGCTCGGCCAATATTATAAAACATGGGACGGCGCGCAGTGCGACTTTACCGGCGCGCTCGACCTCTACACCATCGGCTCCAAGGACCGTATGATCGGCAACTACATGTTCACCTGCGACGAGCTGAACTGTGAAATCGTCGGCTTTGAGAACCATTCCGGCAAAACCTATCTCGGCGCTGGCGTCAAGCCGATGGGTAAGGTGCTCGCGGGCTTCGGCAACAACGGCGAGGACGGCACCGAGGGCGCGCGCTATAAAAACGTCTTCGGCACCTATTCGCACGGTTCCCTGCTCCCGAAAAACCCCAAGCTGGCCGACCATATCCTGTGCGTCGCGCTCGAGCGTAAATACGGCGAAGCCGAGCTGACGCCGCTGGACGATTCGCTGGAGACAGCCGCGCACGACTATATGAAAAACCGTCTCCAGAAATGACCCGCCGCAGTGGAAAGCCTCCCTTGTGTAAAGGGAGGTGTCAGCGAAGCTGACGGAGGGATTGTCGGGCGGGCCATGCCCGCCTCTACGTATTCTATCGCAGTTCCGGCTGTGAACGTAGGGGCGGCCATTGGCCACCCGCATATAAAACGTCAAAACAGGCGGAGCTGCATTTGCAGCTCCGCCTGTTTCATCGTTTCTCTTATTTCGTACCGAAGATGCGGTCGCCCGCGTCGCCGAGGCCCGGCACGATATAGCCGTGCTCGTTCAGGTGATCGTCGATCGCGCCGCAGTAGATGTCGACGTCCGGGTGCTTCTCCTGCAGCATCCGGATGCCCTCCGGCGCGGCCACGAGGACCATCAGCCGGATGTTGGAGCAGCCGCGGTTCTTCAGCTCCGCGAGGGCCGCGTCCGCGCTGCCGCCGGTGGCGAGCATCGGGTCGACCACCATGACCATGCGGGTCGCAATATCCTTGGGCAGCTTGCAGAAATAGGTATGCGGAACGAGCGTCTCCTCGTCGCGGAACATGCCGATGTGGCCCACACGCGCCGACGGGATCATCCGCAGCACGCCGTCCACCAGACCAAGGCCCGCGCGCAGAATGGGAACGACCGCGATCTTCTTGCCCGCCAGCGTCGGCAGCTCCGCCGTGCAGAGCGGCGTCTCGACCATCTTGGTCGTCAGCGGCAGATCCCGCGTCGCCTCGTAGGTGATATACATGCCGATCTCCGAAACCAGCTCGCGGAAATCCTTGACGCTGGTGTTCTTGTCGCGCATGATGCTCAGCTTGTGGGCGACCAGCGGATGGTCAACAACGTGTACATGCTCTCCAAATTCCGTATACTTCATATCTCGTTCCCTTTCTGCAATCATTTGCCCATATTCTCTTGTTCCATTGGGAAGCTCTGATTCAATCAGCTAGAGCGGACGGCGAGAGATTTTTCGTCAAGGCAAGGTTTGGAAAACGAAGGAATACTGTATGTATTTCAAGTTTTTCGAACCGAAGGATTGGCAGAAAAGATCCGTTGTCCGCCGCAGATGATTGATTCAGAGTTTCCCTTGTTCCATTCGAGTACGCTCTGCCTGACTCAGGCGCAGATAGCTCGGGACCAGCTCCAGCCCGGAGCCTTCTTCCCCCGCATCGATCTTCGCCTGTGCCGCCAGCGCCGTGCCGGACGCGCGTTGTCCGCGCAGGTGCTCCGGCAGGAGGCGGAGCGCCGGAATGCTCACTCGGAGTGTATTATAGCACAACTCCGCGCCGTCGCCAACCAGAAAAATCGCTTTTTCAAGATTTTTTAATTCCGCGCCCAGCTCCTCGATGGAGATGGCCCGGTCTTCGCTGAGCCGCACCAGTTTCCCGTCCTCCACGGAGAACACCGCGTTGTAGACCTGCGCGCGCCGTGCGTCCATGCAGGCGCAGTACATGCCGTCGCACATCGCCGCGCCGCGCACCATCGCCTCCAGCGTCGACACGCCGTAACAAGGCAGCTGCCGCGCCCACGCGAGGCCCTTCGCCGCCGCGACACCGATGCGTACACCGGTGAAGCTCCCCGGCCCGGCCGCGACGGCCACTGCGTCGATGTCCGCGATGGTCAGATCACAGTTTGCGAGCAAGTCTTCCGCCATTTTCGCAAGCGTCCGGCTGTGCGTCTGGCCGGAGTTCTGAAAGTATTCACCGAGCAGCGCGCCGTCCTGCAAGATGGCCACGCTTGCCGCTTTCGCCGAGGATTCAAAGGCCAAGATTCGCAAACCGCTCGCCTCCTTCGATCGTGATGGTGCGGACATTCTCGTCCGCCGGATCCTTGCTGATCGTAATGCGGATCGCGCCGGAAAGCGCCTCCTCCACATTCTCGCTCCACTCCACGGCGCACACGCCGCCGCGTGCCAGATAATCCTCCCAGCCGATGTCAAAAAGATCGTCGGCGGAGTCCAGTCGGTACATGTCGAAGTGGAACAGCGGCATCCGTCCGCTGAGATACTCGTTGACGATGGTATACGTCGGGCTGGTGACCTGTTCCGTCACGCCAAGTCCTGCGGCGAGGCCCCGCGTAAACGCGGTCTTGCCCGCGCCGAGGTCGCCATAATAGGCAATGATGTCCCCCGGCAGCAGCTTCGCCGCGATTTTCCGTCCAACGGCCTCTGTTTCTTCCGGAGAAATAGTCCTGATCTGCATCTTCTCACGCACCTTACTTTTCTGGCATGATTCTACCATACATGCGGCAAAAAAGCAAAACAATTTCCGTCCGATCAAAATGCCCCCCCTCTACGAAGAGGGGGGTGATCGCCAACGGCGATCGGGGGGAGTTTGTAAAGCATTTCTCCCCCAGTCACGGCTCACGCCGTGACAGCCCCCTCTATTAAGAGGGGGCCTTTTGCTCACGATTTCTTTTTCCCAAACCGATTGAGCACCGCCACGCCCGCGATCAGCACGAGGATCGTCGCGAACACGCCGAGCATCCCCTCTCCCACCAGCGGCAGCACTTCCAAAAACGCCTGTACGTTCATACTCTGTCCTCCTTATCCGAAAAAGCCCAGAATCATGCCGCCCGCGATCACGGACGCGATCTGCCCCGACACATTCACGCCCACAGCGTGCATCAGCAAAAAGTTCTGATTGTCCTCGGCCAGACCCATCTTATGCACCACACGCGCCGACATCGGGAACGCCGAGATGCCCGCCGCGCCGATCATCGGGTTGATCTTGTTTTTGCAGAACAGATTCAGCACCTTCGCAAACAGCACGCCGCCCACTGTGTCAAAGATGAACGCTACAAGGCCGAGGCCCAGGATCATCAGCGTCTGCCAGTTCAGGAACGCATCCGCCGTCATCTTCGAGGCCACCGTGATGCCGAGCAGGAGCGTGATGAGATTTGCCAGCACCTTCTGCGCCGTCTCCGACAGGGCGTCCAGCACGCCGCACTCGCGCAGCAGATTGCCGAACATCAAAAAGCCGATCAGTGCCACGGCCCGCGGCGAGACAATGCCGGTCAGGATGGTCACGAAGATCGGGAACAGGATCTTCGTCCGCTTCGAGACATTCGTCCCCGTGTAGCCCATGCGGATACGCCGCTCATGCTTCGTCGTGAGCGCCCGGATGACCGGCGGCTGCACGATCGGCACGAGCGCCATGTAGGAATACGCCGCCACGATGATCGGCCCAAGGTACTGCGAGTTCAGGAAGTTTGCCACAAAGATGCTCGTCGGCCCGTCCGCCGCGCCGATGACCGCGATGGACGCCGCGTCGCGGATGTCGAAGCCGAGCAGCGCCGCCATCGCGAATGTGAAGAAAATGCCGAACTGCGCCGCCGCGCCGAACAGCATCAGCTTCGGATTTTGCAGCAGCGGTTCAAAATCGATCATCGCGCCGATGCCGATGAACAGCAGCAGCGGGAACAGCTCGTTGGCGATGCCAGCGCCGAACAGAATGTCAAGCGCACCGGCCTCCGCCACGCCCTCATAGACCTGCGTCACCGCGCCGGACATTGGCAGATTCACCAGGATCGCGCCAAAGCCCATCGGCAGCAGCAGCGCCGGCTCCATCTCTTTTTTGATAGCCAGATAGATAAGCAGAGCGCCGATCGCCCACATCACCACCTGCTGCCATTGCAGATTCGCCAGATTCGCAAAAATCGTCATACCGTTTCCTCCCAACAAGGTTTTCATGGATTCGCGCATTGGACGCAGCGGTTCCGCGACGGTTCCAAAATTTCAATTCATCTTAACGGAATCTTAACACCAGTCTGCGGAACTTGTGAATTTTTTGCGCTGCGGGCCGTCGGGGTTTACAAAATGACATTTTTTTAGTATAATAAACAGGATTTTGAACGCGCGATCCCGTGCGAAGGAGGCGAGGCCATGCGGGAAATTTTCCGGACGATCCGGGACTTTTGCAAAAAAGCGGACATGATTTTGCTCGCGCTCTGCGTGGCAGCGTCGGTCTTTGGCATTGTCGCCATCTCCAGCGCGACGAACTTCCTCGGCGGCGGACGCTATGTCCGCACGCAGATCATTGCGCTGGTGCTCGGTGTGATCTGCTACATCCTGCTCACGCTGATCGACGTTGACATCATCGCCGAGCGGCGCGAGCTGCTGCTCCTGTTCTGCACGGTCTTCATTGCGCTGCTCTTCAAATGGGGCGACACGCAGCAGGGCAACCGCAGCTGGCTGAATTTCAGCTTTCTCCCCTTCAGCATCCAGCCCGCCGAGCTTTGCAAGATCCCATTCATCCTCATTCTTGCCAAGATCATGAGCGTCAAGCAGAACAAGCTCTCCGCCCCGACGACGATCTTGCAGATCGGCGGCGTCACAATCTTCCTGTTCGTGCTCATCATTGCCGCGTCGGAAGACCTCGGCGTCGCACTGCAATACATCTTCATTTTCGTCATCATGGCCTTCGTCGGCGGCGTGAACTTTGTCTGGTTCCTCGGCGCGCTCGGCGCGCTGGCCGCCGCCGCGCCCACGATCTGGACGCACCTCAGCGACGACCGGCGGAACCGCATCCTCGTCCTCTTCGACGCCTCGATTGACCCCGACGCGCAGAACGAACGCTATCAGGTCAACCGCAGCATCCGCGCCCTCCAGAACGGCGGCATCCGCGGCCAGGGCCTCTACAACGGTACCATGGTGCAGAGCAGCTCCCTTCCGATGCAGCGAAACGACTTCATCTTCTCCGCCATCGGCGAAGAGCTTGGGATGCTCGGCTGCCTCGCGGTGCTGCTCCTGCTCTCCGCCGTCATCATCCGCATCATCCACGTCGGCATTAAATCCGGCAACTATATGAACCGCCTCATCTGCGTCGGCATCGCGGGCATGATGGCCTCGCAGATCCTGATCAACGTCGGCGTCTGCCTCGGCCTTGTGCCGGTCATCGGCCTGACGCTCCCGTTCTTCTCCTACGGCGGCAGCTCGCTCATCACGACGTTCCTTGCCATGGGCATCGTCTCCGGCATCAACATGCGCCCCGCGCCGGACATCAATGCCCGTTATATCCGCCCACGATAGAAAAACGCCCCATTTGCATTCTGCAAATGGGGCGTCGTTTTGTTTCCGGTTTATCCGCGCAGCGCCGGCAGAACCTGCAGATACGCCACGCTCTCGCGTGCCCAGCGGTCCTCCTGTGCCAGCGTCTCCTCCATCGTCGGGCAGCATTCCATCCAGCTCTCCAGGATCGTGCTGAAATCCTGCCGGGCCTCGCAGCGGAGCCGTTCCAGCAGCTCCGGGATCCTCTGCCGGCCCTGTCCCGCCGGCGCGCCGACGATCGCCAGTCCCACGCCGGAGTTGCTGCGCTTGATCACATAGTCCTTGATATGGCAGCACACACAGTACGGCGCCATCCAGCGCAGCACCTCGTCCATCGTCTCCTCCGTGGAGAGCGAGTTCGTGCTGTCCACCACCAGACCGAACAGCGGATGGTCGGTCAGCGCCGCCAGCTCCGCATATTCCCGCGCCAGCAGCCGGTCATGGTTCTCCACGGCCAGCGTCACGCCGCACTGCTCCGCCAGCGGCAGCGCCGCACGGATCGTCCGCAGGATCGTGTCCCGGTCCGGCTCGTAGCCCGGCCCGTCAATGATGATGCGCAGCAGCCGCACGCGCATCCGTTCCGACAGCCGGATATACCGCTCCAGCCGTTCCGGCGTCATGCAGCGCATCCCGTTTTCCAGCAGCACGCCCTGCGCCGCCGCATGATCGCGGATGGCGTCCAGTTCACTGTCTGTCAGCCCCTCCAGCGGCATGTTGTCCGAAAACTGTACACAATGCACGCCCAGCTCCACCGCCCGGTCGATCAGCTGCACCGGCGTGAGCGGTGACGCGGGCCGCTGCTTCGGGTTGACACCCGACAAAAACGGATACGTGTACGAGCTCAGCCCGAGCCATGTGTTCTTCTTTTCTGCCATATCATCGTTTCCTTTCTCGATTGCGTCTGCTTCAGCGCAAATGTGCAGCTGGGGCAACACGTGATCGTTTCCGCGGTCGCGCGCAGCGGGAGTCTCCTGCCGCAGTTCGGACACTTTCAAAAACGGAACGTGATCCACAGCCCGACCGCCAGGACCAGTCCGCCCGCGGCCCAGAGCACGATCATCAGGCTTTTGTACATCCCGCGCTCCCAGAGCCAAAGTCCCGCGAACAGCAGCAGTCAGACGCAGAACAGATAGGTCGAGCGGGTCCGGCAATTTTTCCAAGTCATGGCGCAGTTCTCCTTCCATGGTCCGTGATTTCCGCAGCGCTGCGGCCCAAAGGGCGGAGCATGCGCTCGACCCTTCGGTGCCTTGGGGTCAATAAAAGAGAAAGAAATGAGGGAGAGATCAATGCGTCAGGCCAAAGACGACCTTGATGAATTTGCCGGAGATGGCATCCGCATAGGCTTCGTTGTATTCCTCCAGCGTATGGACGCTCTGGATGAGCGGCTTGAACTGCAGGCGCGGGAGCATCTGAATGGTCCGCGGGAAGCTGTACGGGGACATCAGGCAGCCGTGGATGGTCTTTTCCTTCAGATAGCACTCGTGGTAGAGGTTCAGCGGCAGATTGTACTGCATATTATACATCGCCGGGAACACAATGTGACCACCTGTCGCCAAAATTGCCAGTGCATTTCCCGCAGCTTTCGCGTCGCCGGAAGTCTCAACGATATTGTCGAAGCCGCGGCCATCGGTGATCTCCATCGCGCGGGCCATCTGGTCCTCGTTCATCGGGTCGATCGTGTAGTCGATGCCGACGGACTCCGCCAGCTTCCGCTTGCCCTCGACCGGCTCGATCAGCGTAACGGAGGACGCGCCGGAGATCCGCGCGATCTGCGCGACCGGCTGGCCGATGCCGCCGCCGATGACCGCCACACGGTTGCCGATGTGGAGCTCCATCTTCTCCACCATGCGCAGCGCGATCGCCGTCGGATCGGTCAGGCAGGCCGTCCTGAAGAAGTCTATCGGTATGACCTATATCGACCTGCTCACCGACGTGCGCATCTATCATGCCAAGCGCCTGCTCGCCGAAGATCCCACGCAGCGCATCCATCAGGTCGCCGCCATGGTCGGCTTTGACGACCAGCGCTATTTCTCCAAGGTCTTCCGCCGCGCCGCCGGCTGCACGCCGCAGCAGTACGCCGCATCCATCCCCAGAAAGCCTGCAAATAAAAAGTCAAGTCCGAAACAGGACTTGAGCGAAGAAAAATTTACAGGCAGCAGGTAGAGCAAAAGGGCAACACAAAAAG
>JABLTR010041508.1_pt1 | contig 22767 bp, 19 predicted proteins | sample 7160071 | NCBI WGS metagenome assembly JABLTR01 (sample SAMN14651230, study PRJNA627086) | human gut metagenome | isolation source: feces | host: Homo sapiens | reverse complement strand
TGCTTTGCATGATTTCGCGCCGCAACTCTCGGGTTTTCTGTGAACTTTGTTCACAAAAAACACCTCGCGGAATGTTACCAGTGAACAGTAACCTTAAATCTTCTTATTTATATGTGAAAAATTCAAATGCAAATATTCCGTAATATTATACGATACCCCGGCTTAAATGACAATGTAAAAGTTTAACAAGGATTCTTCGCACAAGTGTTGAATTTTCGGTTATTTCGGGCTATAATATATGAAGTTTTCTGCCCGTGTTTTACACTCTTTTGCAAGTGTAAAAAGAAAAATGTCTTTGCAGGGCAGCAGAAACAGAAATTTTTTTGAAGATAAAGACTTAAAAAAGAAAGGATTCACATATGGCAAAATATACACTTATGAAAACAGAAGGCCGTGCCAAGCGTGCCCAGTTTGAGACAGTACATGGAACCATCCAGACACCTGTGTTTATGAACGTAGGAACTGTTGGAGCCATCAAGGGCGCAGTATCCACCATGGATCTGAAGGATATCGGAACCCAGGTTGAGCTTTCCAATACCTATCATCTCCATGTAAGAACAGGAGACAAGCTGATCAAGGAATTTGGCGGACTTCACAAATTTATGGTCTGGGACAGACCGATTCTTACTGATTCAGGCGGATTCCAGGTGTTTTCCCTGGCAGGACTTCGCAAGATCAAGGAAGAGGGCGTTTATTTCCAGTCCCACATTGACGGTCATAAGATTTTTATGGGACCGGAGGAGAGTATGCAGATCCAGTCTAATCTGGGCTCTACCATTGCCATGGCATTTGACGAATGTCCAAGCAGCGTGGCAAGCAGAGAATATGTACAGGCTTCTGTAGACCGCACTACCAGATGGCTGGAGCGCTGCAAGGCAGAGATGTCCAGACTGAACGGACTGCCGGATACAGTGAATAAAGAGCAGCTGCTTTTCGGAATTAATCAGGGAGCTATCTATGCAGATATCCGTATTGCGCATGCAGATACCATTTCCAAACTGGATCTGGACGGCTACGCAGTTGGCGGTCTTGCAGTTGGGGAAACTCATGAGCAGATGTATCATATTCTGGACGAAGTCGTGCCTCACCTTCCGCAGAACAAACCTACCTATCTGATGGGAGTAGGTACTCCTGCTAATATTCTGGAAGGAGTCGCAAGAGGAATCGACTTCTTTGACTGTGTATATCCAAGCCGTAACGGACGTCATGGACATGTTTACACCAATCGCGGCAAGCTGAATCTGTTTAATGCGAAATATGAATTGGATCCGTCCCCAATCGAAGAGGGATGTCAGTGTCCTGCCTGTCAGCATTACAGCAGAGCCTATATCCGCCACCTTCTGAAAGCGAAAGAAATGCTGGGAATGCGCCTTTGCGTGCTTCATAATCTTTACTTCTACAATCACCTGATGGAGGAAATCAGGGATGCACTGGATCAGGGCAATTTTGCAGAATATAAAGAAATGCGTCTGGCTGGTTTTGAAGAGGGAAAAATTAACAGCAGATATAGTAAATGAAATTAATATAAAAAATCGGAAAAATACTTGAAGAATCAAATTATTTTGTGTATTATATACTATAATGCGCTGGTGAAAAAGACAGGGCGTGATAGTAAGATACAGGAGGAATAGCAAATGGACGCATCAAGCGGAATGAGTATGGGATTTACCATCGTATGGCTGGTTGTACTTTTCGGTATTATGTATTTTCTGATGATCAGACCTCAGAAGAAAGAGCAGAAGAGAGTACAGGCGATGCTCAGCGATATGGCTGTAGGTGACAGTATTGTAACTACAAGCGGCTTCTACGGTGTCATCATTGACATGACAGAAGAAGACGTGATCGTAGAGTTCGGTAACAATAAGAACTGCCGTATCCCTATGAGGAAACAGGCAATTGCCGAAGTTGAGAAAGCAGAGCAGGCTTCTGCATAATCAGATTCATCCGAATATGACAGAAACTAAGAACAGGCTTCATTCCATAAAGGGATGGGGCCTTTTTTCTTCCGTGAATGTTTTTTGAGAATGGGAAAAAAGGCAGTTTTTTGACAGTTTTTTACTTTAACATGTTGAAATATTAAAGAAAGTGCGTTATTATAATAACAATTATCCATTGGTGTCAGGCGAGAGGTGATTTTCCGCTGGCATTCAGAAACGAAGGAGAGGAAATTATTATGAATTACAACATTTCACTGATCCCCGGAGACGGAATCGGTCCGGAAATCGTTGCAGAAGCAAAAAAAGTTCTGGACAAAGTATGTGAGAAATATGGACATACTTTTTCTTATTCTGAAGTACTTTTAGGCGGAGCTTCCATTGATGTACATGGAGTACCGCTTACAGACGAGGCAATCGCTACAGCGAAAGCTTCTGATGCAGTTCTTATGGGCTCTATTGGTGGAGATGCCAAGACATCCCCATGGTATAAGCTGGAGCCATCCAAACGCCCGGAGGCAGGACTTCTTGCAATCCGTAAGGCACTGAATCTTTTTGCAAACCTTCGCCCTGCATATTTATACAACGAACTTCGTGCAGCATGCCCTCTTCGCGATGAGATCATTGGAGACGGATTTGACATGATCATCGTACGAGAGCTTACAGGCGGTCTTTATTTTGGCGAAAGAAAAACAGTAGAAGAGAACGGTGTAAAGAAAGCCATCGATACCCTTTCCTACAACGAAAACGAGATTCGCAGAATTGCCATCAAGGCATTTGACATTGCCATGAAACGCCGCAAAAAAGTAACAAGCGTTGACAAGGCAAATGTTCTGGATTCCTCCAGACTTTGGAGAAAAGTAGTAGAAGAAGTAGCGAAGGATTACCCGGAAGTTACTCTTGAGCATATGCTGGTTGACAACTGCGCAATGCAGCTGGTGAGAGATCCCAAGCAGTTTGATGTTATTCTCACTGAGAATATGTTCGGTGATATTCTTTCTGATGAGGCCAGCATGGTGACAGGATCTATCGGAATGCTTTCCTCTGCCAGCCTGAACGAGACAAAATTTGGTCTTTATGAGCCAAGCCATGGCTCTGCACCTGATATTGCAGGTCAGAATAAGGCCAACCCGATCGCAACCATCCTTTCCGCAGCCATGATGCTTCGTTTTTCCCTGGATCTGGATGAGGAAGCAAATGCAGTTGAGACTGCTGTACAGAAGGTTCTGACTGCCGGATACCGTACCGGTGACATTATGTCTGAGGGATGCACTCTGGTTGGAACGAAAGAGATGGGTGACCTGATCGCTAAGGAAATTTAGAATTCGAAATAAACAAAAAAGCAAATGGATCATTTTTTCCGGCTATGAAGCAAAAAGGAGATACAAGTTATGAGAAGTGACGCAGTAAAAACAGGCACACAGCAGGCACCTCACCGTTCCCTGTTCAATGCCCTTGGAATGACAAAAGAAGAAATGGAGCGTCCATTAGTAGGAATCGTTTGTTCCTATAATGAGATCGTACCAGGCCACATGAACCTGGATAAAATCGCACAGGCCGTAAAGCTTGGCGTGGCAATGGCTGGAGGAACTCCGGTCATGTTCCCTGCAATCGCTGTCTGTGACGGTATTGCAATGGGACATATCGGTATGAAATATTCTCTTGTAACAAGAGACCTGATCGCAGATTCCACAGAGGCCATGGCATTGGCTCACCAGTTTGATGCTCTTGTTATGATCCCGAACTGTGACAAGAACGTACCGGGACTTCTGATGGCAGCAGCCAGAATCAACGTTCCTACCGTATTCGTAAGCGGAGGCCCGATGCTGGCTGGTCACTTAAACGGACACAAGACAAGTCTATCCAGCATGTTTGAGGCTGTTGGTGCTTACGCAGCAGGCAAGCTTACAGAGGAAGGCCTGACTGAGTGTGAGAACAAAACATGTCCGACCTGCGGTTCCTGTTCCGGTATGTACACTGCAAACAGTATGAACTGCCTTACTGAGGTTCTTGGTATGGGACTGAAAGGAAACGGAACCATCCCGGCTGTATATTCCGAGCGTATCCGTCTTGCAAAGCATGCAGGAATGCAGGTTATGGAAATGTACCGCCGCAACATCCGTCCAAGAGATATTATGACAAAAGAGGCACTTCTGAATGCCCTTACGGTAGATATGGCGCTTGGCTGTTCCACAAACAGTATGCTTCATCTTCCGGCAATTGCACATGAGATTGGCTGGGATTTCGATATCAGCTTTGCAAATGAAATCAGTGCAAAGACTCCGAATATCTGCCACCTTGCACCTGCAGGCCCTACCTACATGGAAGACCTGAACGAAGCAGGCGGCGTATACGCAGTTATGAACGAGCTGAATAAGAAGGGACTCCTTCACACAGAATGCATGACTGTAACCGGAAAAACAGTAGGCGAGAATATCAAGGACTGTGTAAACCTGAACCCGGAAGTAATCCGCCCGATCGACAATCCATACAGCACCACAGGCGGACTTGCTGTACTTCGGGGCAATCTTGCACCAGACGGAAGCGTTGTAAAACGTTCTGCAGTTGTTGCGGAGATGATGGTTCATGAAGGACCTGCAAGAGTTTTTGACTGCGAGGAAGACGCAATCGCAGCAATCAAAGGCGGCAAGATCGTAGAAGGTGACGTTGTTGTCATCCGTTATGAGGGACCGAAGGGTGGTCCTGGAATGAGAGAAATGCTGAATCCTACCTCTGCAATCGCAGGTATGGGACTTGGTTCTTCTGTAGCCCTTATTACAGATGGACGTTTCAGTGGTGCATCCAGAGGCGCTTCCATCGGACATGTTTCACCAGAGGCAGCAGTAGGCGGTCCCATCGCCCTTGTTGAGGAAGGGGATATCATCAGCATCAATATTCCGGAACTGAAGCTGGAACTGAAGGTTTCTGATGAAGAGCTTGCAGCAAGAAAAGCAAAATGGCAGCCGAGAGAGCCGAAGGTTACAACCGGATATCTGGCAAGATATGCAGCAATGGTTACTTCCGGAAACCGCGGTGCGATCCTTGAGGTTCCGAAAGCAAAATAATAAGATTCTTATCCGGACATGTGAATGGAATTATGGTTCATGAAAGTATGGTTCTTTCATAGCAAATGTCCGGGATTTTTACAGTATAATATACCAGGAGGAAATGAAATTGCAGCTTACAGGAGCGGAGATCATCATAGAATGTTTGCTGGAGCAAAGCGTGGATACCGTTTTCGGATATCCAGGCGGAGCTATTCTGAACGTTTATGACGCCCTTTACCGATACAGTGATAAAATTAAACATGTACTTACTTCCCATGAGCAGGGAGCTTCCCACGCGGCAGACGGTTACGCCCGTGCGACAGGAAAGGTCGGAGTGTGTCTGGCAACTTCCGGCCCAGGTGCAACCAACCTGGTAACCGGAATTGCCACCGCGTGTATGGACTCTGTTCCTGTGGTAGCAATTACCTGTAATGTTGGAACTGCCCTTCTTGGAAAAGATTCCTTCCAGGAAGTTGATATCGCAGGCATTGTAATGCCTGTGACAAAACACAGCTATATTGTCAAAGATGTAACAAAGCTTGCAGACACCATCCGCAAAGCTTTTATCATCGCAAAAAGCGGTCGCCCTGGTCCGGTACTTGTAGATGTGCCCAAGGACGTAACTGCAGCAAAATGTGAATATATCCGTCACACCATCACAGCCGTAGAGCCGAAGGTTGACACCATCCGTCCGAAGGATGTGGATACAGCAGCCCAGATGATCGCAGCAGCGAAAAAGCCATTTATTTTTGTTGGCGGCGGTGCTGTGATCGCAGATGCATCTGAAGAAGTCCGTGCACTTGCCCACAAGATCCAGGCTCCGGTCTGCGACAGCCTTATGGGAAAAGGGGCTTTTTCCGGAGAGGATGAGCTTTACACAGGTCCGGTTGGAATGCATGGAACCAAAACTTCCAACTACGCAATGTGTGAGTGTGACCTTCTGATCACTCTTGGTGCACGCTTCAGCGACCGTGTGACAGGAGATACAAAGACCTTCGCACCGAAGGCAAAGATCCTGCAGATTGATGTAGATGCAGCGGAGATCAACAAGAATATTGCAGTTGATGCCTCCGTGATCGGAGATCTGAGGGAAGTGCTGAAGCTTCTCCTTGTGAAAATCCCGGAGAAGCGCCATGATGAATGGGTACAGCATATTCAGGATATGAAAGCTAAGTATCCGCTGAATTACGATCATTCCCAGCTTACCGGACCCTACGTGATCCAGAAGCTTTATGAACTGACAGGTGGAGATGCAATCGTTTCCACAGATGTAGGACAGCACCAGATGTGGGCTGCCCAGTATTTCAAATTTAAGGAGCCGAGAACCTTCCTGACATCAGGAGGGCTTGGTACCATGGGTTACGGCCTTGGCGCAGCAATCGGAGCAAAGATGGGCTGCCCGGACAAAACCGTGGTAAATATAGCAGGAGACGGCTGTTTCCGTATGAACATGAACGAGATCGCCACGGCAGTTCGCTGCGGCAAACCTCTTGTCCAGATCATTCTGAACAATCATGTTCTGGGAATGGTACGTCAGTGGCAGACTCTGTTCTATGAACAAAGATATTCTCAGACCATCTTAAATGATGGTGTGGACTTCGTGAAAGTTTCTGAAGCAATGGGAGCAAAAGCAATCCGTGTTACGAAGATGGAAGAAGTAGAGCCTGCACTTAAGATGGCGCTTTCATCAGAGGGTCCGGTAGTTCTCGATTGCTGGATCGACCAGGATTTAAGCGTATATCCTATGGTTCCTGCAGGAGCAAGTTTAGACGAGGTATTTGATGAGGAGGATGTGAAGAAATGAGCAGAGTGTACAATTTTTCCGCAGGACCGGCGGTCCTTCCAGAAGAGGTGTTGAAAGAAGTCGCAGATGAAATGATGGATTACAATGGTACCGGCATGTCCGTTATGGAAATGAGCCACAGAAGTGCTGCATTCCAGGAAATCATTGACACAGCTGAGAAGGATCTTCGTGAGCTGATGAATATTCCGGACAACTATAAGGTACTTTTCCTTCAGGGCGGCGCTTCCCAGCAGTTTGCCATGATCCCAATGAACCTTATGAAAAATAAGGTGGCTGACTACATTGTAACCGGTCAGTGGGCAAAGAAAGCATACCAGGAAGCACAGAAATACGGAAAAGCAAACAAGATTGCTTCTTCCGAGGATAAGACTTTCTCTTACATTCCGGATTGCAGCGATCTGCCGATCAGCCCGGATGCAGACTATGTTTATATCTGTGAGAACAACACCATTTATGGAACCAAGTTCAAAGAGCTTCCAAATACAAAGGGCAAAACACTTGTGGCAGATGTATCCTCCTGTTTCCTTTCCGAGCCGGTTGATGTAAGCAAATATGGTATTATCTATGGCGGCGTTCAGAAGAACATCGGACCTGCAGGTATGGTAATCGCCATTATCCGCGAGGATCTGATCACAGAAGATGTTCTTCCGGGAACACCTACCATGCTTACCTATAAGACACATGCAGACGCTGGTTCCCTTTATAATACACCGAATGCATATTGCATCTACGTATGCGGTAAAGTTTTCAAATGGCTGAAGAAAATGGGCGGTCTGGAAGAGATGAAGAAACGCAACGAGGAGAAAGCAAAGATCCTTTACGATTTCCTTGATTCCAGCAAGCTTTTCCATGGCACCGTTGTTCCGAAAGACCGTTCTCTTATGAATGTTCCTTTTGTAACAGGAGATAAAGAGATGGATGCGAAATTCGTTGCTGAGGCTGCCAAGGCAGGTCTTGTGAACCTGAAAGGCCACAGAACCGTTGGCGGTATGAGAGCAAGTATTTATAACGCAATGCCAAAGGCTGGTGTGGAAGCGCTGGTTGCATTCATGAAAAAGTTTGAGGAGGAAAATGCCTGATGTTTCAGTATCATTGCCTGAATCCTATTGCCCAGAAAGGCCTGGACATTTTTGATGATAATTATAAAAAAGCAGATACTCTGGATGACTGCCAGGCAGTTCTTGTAAGAAGTGCCAAGATGCATGACATGGAGCTGCCGGAGAGTGTTGCTGTGATCGCACGTGCCGGAGCCGGAGTCAATAACATTCCGGTGAAAGAGTGTGCAGAGAAAGGCATCGTCGTATTTAATACTCCTGGAGCCAATGCAAATGGTGTAAAGGAGCTGGTTCTTGCCGGTATGCTTCTTGCTTCCCGTGACATTGTGGGAGGTATTGAGTGGGTACAGAGAGAAAAAGACCAGGAAGATATTGATAAGCTTGCTGAGAAACAGAAGAAACAGTTTGCAGGCTGTGAGATCATGGGCAAAAAGCTTGGTATCATCGGTCTTGGTGCTATCGGAAGCATGGTGGCAAATGCAGCAGCTTCCCTTGGGATGGAGGTTTATGGATATGATCCATACATTTCCATCGATGCAGCATGGAACCTTTCCCGTACTATTAAGCACAGCAAGAGCTTAGATGAGATTTACAGCAAGTGCGATTATATCACTGTACATGTACCGCTTCTGGATTCCACAAAGAAGATGATCAACAAAGAGGCTTTTGATAAGATGAAAGACGGTGTTGTACTTCTGAACTTTGCCCGTGACCTTCTGGTTGACGAGGATGCGCTGATTGAGGCGCTGAACAGCGGCAAGGTGAAAAAGTATGTAACGGACTTTGCCAACCATACAGTTGCAGGTCATGAGGGCATTCTGGTAACTCCTCATCTTGGAGCATCCACAGAGGAATCTGAGGAGAACTGTGCAGTTATGGCTGTGAAGGAGGTTCGTGATTTCCTTGAGAATGGTAATATCAAAAACTCCGTAAACTTCCCGAACTGTGATATGGGTACCTGCGTAGCAGTAGGACGTATTGCCATTACACATAAGAACATTCCTAACATGATCAGCCAGCTGACCAAGATCCTTGGTGCTGAGGGCCTGAACATTGCAGACATGACCAACAAGAGTAAAGGTGAGTATGCGTATACTCTGATCGATCTGGAGAGTGCAGCTTCCGCAGAGGCACTGGATGCGCTGAAGGCTATTGAAGGTGTTTCAAAGGTTCGCGTGGTGAAATAAATTCAAATACAGATAATTGACATTAAGACAACAGAATGTTAATATAAGTATAGAAAAAGAGTGTTGCCGATAGACGGTTAGTCCATATACTGGTTAGCAAAAATTGCCGCTTAGTTTACAGACAGGGCGGCTATTTTTGTGTATTATTTACATCTTTACCCAATGTGTATCCTATTGTAAAGCAGGTTAAGCCGAAGCTTACAACTGCTATAAGGTCAACAATACTCATTGGCCTAGCCCTCCTTTCCACTGAATTCCCTTACGGGTTTCTATGTAATCAGAGAGTCACAGTCCCTCTGTTGAAGGACTAACCGCCTACCGTTATGGCAACACCCATATAATAATTATATCAGCTTTGGTAAGGAAACACAACCTGGATATTTAGCAATAGAATAAAAAATATTTTAACAATAAAAACAGAAACACCTAATTCGAAAGAATTAGTTGTTCCTGTTTTTATTGTTTATATGTTTTATTTTTTATGTAGATTATCTGCCATTCTTTGCAATAAATTCCTCAACCTCTTCGCGAGTTGGCATCACGCGGAGAGCACCCTTGCGGGTAGTGATAAGAGATGCGCCTGCGTTTGCGAAGGTAAGCATTTCCATCAGGTTCTCGTCGGAGAGGTCTTCCAGACCGTGCTCCAGAACATAGTTCAGGATGCTGGCACAGAAGGTGTCTCCGGCACCTGTGGTCTCAATGGTGTGCTCCTGAAGGAATGGAGCGCATTCTACGCGGCGTCCCTTGTAATAAGCACGGCTTCCGTCTTTACCCATGGTGATAAGAACCAGCGGAATGTGATATTTCTCTTCGATCAGTGCAGCACCCTTGTCGTAGTCTGTGGTATCGAAAAGGAATTCCACTTCGTTGTCAGAAATCTTCAGAACGTCACATTTGGTAAGACCGTACTCAATCTCGACACGGGCATCCTCAAGGGATTTCCAGAGTGGCGGGCGCAGATTGGGGTCAAAGGTGATGATACAGCCGGCTTCTTTTGCTACCTCAATGGCATGACGTGTAGCTTCACGTACGCCCTCATGGGTAGAAGAGAGAGTTCCGAAATGGAAAATGCGGGAATCGCGGATCAAGTCGTCCGGAACCTCATCCATAGTCAGCATCATGTCAGCACCTGGATTACGATAGAAAGAGAAGTCTCTGTCTCCATCCGGATAGGTGTGGACAAATGCCAGTGTGGTATGTACTTCTTCATCCATAATAAGAGCTCTTGTATCAATTCCAACTTCTTCAACAGCAGCCTTCAGCTGGTTTCCGAACATATCCTTTCCAACTTTTCCGATAAAAGCGGTCTTCTTGCCAAGGCGCTCAAGCATAGCCAGAACATTACATGGAGCTCCGCCCGGGTTCGCTTCCATGATCGGGTTGCCCTGCGCGCTGGTTCCATTCTCTGTGAAATCGATGAGAAGCTCGCCAAGTGCAGTTACGTCGTAGTTTCGATTACTCATTGAAAAATCCTCCTTAGGTGTTTTCAAAATCATATACCAATAATTTAACGCAGAGGGGTGTATTTGTCAAACAAATTTCTTTCTTTTTCCCGCTTAAAATGGTAAAATAGAACTATCAAAATTATGGTCGGATCGACGGGAAAATATAACAATATTAACATATTTTCCGGAAATCCGACAGTCCGTGAAAATTGGCGGGGAAATGGAGAGACTTATGAGCAAAACAGTATATGATTATATGGACTGGCCAGAAATTGAAGCGGTTGTATATGGGGAAGAGACAGCGCCAAGAGATGTGATGGGACCGAGACTGACACCGGATGGTGTGCTGATACAGGGCTTTTTTCCGGAAGCCAGAGCTGCGGCAGTGGTTACAGGGCGCACGAAATATGAAATGGAGCTGGAGGACGAGGCAGGCTATTATGCAGTGCTGATCCCAGGCAGAAGAATTCCGGATTATGAATTTCAGGTAGAGTTTGAGAAGGAGACGAAGAACTTTAAGGATGCCTACGCATTTGGCAGACTTCTCACAGAAGAGGATGAAAGAGCCTTCCTTGGCGGCGTATATTATGAAGCCTATAAGAAAATGGGTGCACATCCCATGGTGATGAATGGGGTAGCAGGCACTCATTTCGCAGTGTGGGCACCCAATGCAGTTCGGGTAAGTGTGGTTGGCGAATTCAATAATTGGGATGGCAGAGCACTCCCCATGCATAAGATGCCCATGTCAGGCCTTTTTGAACTTTTTATCCCGGGAGTAAAGGCGGGAGATGCCTATCGTTATGAAATTAAGGCGAAAGGGGATGTGCTCCTTCAGAAGGCAGATCCTTATGGAAACAGAACCCAGCCTGCACCGTTGTGGAATTCTGTTGTGGCAGATGTTTCTGATTTTAAATGGAACGACAGCAGCTGGATGGCTGAACGTAAGAAATACGACGACCGCAGGCAGCCGGTTTCCATTTATGAGACAAGTCTGGGACAGTGGAAATCAGGAAAAGAGCTGGTGGCTTTTGCGAAAGAAAAGGGATATACTCATGTGGAACTTCATCCGGTTATGGAATTTCTGGAGGATGGCTCAGACGGATACCCTACATCTGCATACTTTGCAGTCAGCACACGTTATGGCACACCAGCAGAATTTGCAGCGCTGGTAGATGAGCTTCATCAGGTGGGAATAGGCGTGATCCTTGACTGGTCACCGGCTCAGTTCCCGAGATACGCAGGCGGTCTGGAGAAATTTGACGGAACGCCCCTTTATGAAGTGAAAGACCCGGAAATGGCAGTCCACCCGATGTGGGGCACCATGCTTTATAATTATGACAGCCCTATTGTAATGGATTTCCTGATTTCCAATGCCTGTTTCTGGCTGGAGGGTTTCCATGTGGACGGTCTTCGTATGGATGATGTGGATGCCATGCTTTATCTGGATTATGGAAGAAAGGATGGATGGACGCCGAATATGTATGGCTCCAATGAGAATCTTCAAGCCATTGAATTTCTGAAGCATCTGAATTCTATTTTGAAGAAGCGTGATCCAGGGGCACTTCTGATCGCACAGGAGGATGGTCTGTGGCCAGAGCTGACTGACAGTGTGGAGAATGATCACATTGGATTTGATTATAAGTGGAGTGGCGGATGGACAAGAGATTTCCTCTTTTATCTGTCTGTGGATCCGATTTTGCGGAAGAATTATCATGATCAGCTGACTTTGTCCACCTTATATGCATATTCTGAGCATTATATTCTGACTCTTGGAAGCAGAGATGTGGGAAATCTGGAAGAATTTATGGCGAAGCTTCCAGGAGATGACAAGCATAAGCTGGCTCAGGTAAGAGAGGCTTATTCCTATATGATGGTTCATCCCGGATGTAAAATGATGGCGCCGGGGGCTGCTATACCGGAGGGACTTGCCAAATGCATTCAGGCGTTGAATACCCTTTATAAGAGTTCGCCTGCTCTTTATCAGATGGATGATGAGTATGACGGATTTGAGTGGGTTCAGCTGATGAAATACGAGGAGAATGTGATCACCTTCCTGCGTAAGACAGAGAAACCAGAGGAAACTCTGCTTGTAATCTGTAATTTCGACGCAATTCCTTACGAGAATTACCAGGTGGGCGTGCCCTTTGCAGGGAAATATAAAGAAATCTTTAATATCGATGCAGCAGAATTCGGCGGCGAGGGTGTAGTAAATTCTCGTGTGAAGACAGCAAAAGCAGAAGAGTGCGACGAACGTGAGCACTCTATTAAGGTGAAACTGCCGGCACTTGGTGTAAGTATCTACAGCTGCACTCCCGGGAAAGCCCCAGCCAGGAAGAAAGTGACCGCAGCGAAAACTGCGAAAGATAAGACTGCAGGAAAACTGGTAAGGACTGTGAAGGCAAAAGCTCCAGCAAAGAAGTCAGTAAAGGAAGAAAAAGCTACGAAAGTAGAAGAAGCTGTCAAGGCAGAGAAAAAGGCAGAAACAGTGAAGAAAAGAGCCACAGTAAAAAATGACAATAACAAAGCAGCCAGAAATAGCAAATGAGAAATAAATAGCCAATAAGTAATAAAATAGCAAAAAAGACTGCATTTACATATCTGAATTTCAGATGTGAGGAATGCAGTCTTTTTGAATCTTTTTACAATAAGCAAGTAGCGAAGCAAATCTGGAATATCCGTTTGACCAAATAAAAAAAGCTGGAAATGAGACTCGAACTCACGACCCCTTCATTACGAGTGAAGTGCTCTACCGACTGAGCTATTCCAGCTTATGGAATGATAAGTGTATAAAAATTTATACACTTATCAGACACAAAAGATATTTTAAGTTATAAGCAGCCATTTGTCAAGAAGATCTTGGGTAAAAATTCTGATTTATCGTGGGTGAAAATTCTGATTATACGATTTTAAACCAGTCTTTTTCCTCAAACTCAACTACCGTACAGTCATTGGCATAAGTACATTCCGGTAAAATGATCATTGCATGAAGGACATCGTTGTTTACTGGCAGAGGACATAAATGCCAGATAGCGGCATTGATCTTTACCATACATCCTTTGGGAACAAGGAAGGCCTTTGTAAGTTCCGGGACTGGCGTACCGGCAGATGCAGGAGCAACATGAATGATCATATCATCATCCAGAGCTACAATGCCTTCCCAGGTGGTTGTGTGGTATTCTGCCATCTTAACGATTCGCTCATCTTTGCGTACGGCAATGGGAGAAAATCCCATACTTCCCATACAGGTACCTGAGATACGATCCGGATAAAATTTGTGGATTTCGCCCTGTAAAGGATAACCTTCCGGTTCAGTCATGGAACAGTAGGTGCCAAAGGGCGCAAAATCTGTTGGATTAATTTTTACAGCTGTAATTTCTTTCATGGTAAACCTCCTCAAATGTAGTAAAAACCCTTGAAGCTATTGTATCATGGTGTTGGAAAAAGCTCAATAAATATCTTTAAATGGATAGTGTGAATAAAGAAAGGCAGTTAATATTTTTAATAAAAGTTTTATAGATTTAAGAACGCAGTATGTGTTATTATAAAAATGTAGATAAAGTTCATAAAGAAAGGCTTGTGGTGAATGAAAGTACCAAACAAATTGTCAAAAATGCTTTCTACCGCAGGAGAAAAGGCAGCGTATGATAACGCATGTAAGAAATTATTGTCAAACAAGATTATTCTTGCATGGATTATGAAAAGCTGTCTGCAGGAGTACAGGGAGTGTGCAATACAGGAAATTGCAGAGAAATACATAGAAGGAGATTTGTATGTTTCTGAAATTCCAGTATATCCGGATGAAGAAACTCCCGAATTGATAAAAGGACTATCTACTGAAGATACGACCATAGCGGAAGGAACAGTAACCTATGATATTCGCTTTAGTGCATTGATACCAGGCACTGACAATCGATTGAGTCTGATCATTAATGTGGAACCTCAGAATAATTATTATCCTGGGTATCCCATCATTAAGCGTAGCATTTATTATTGTTGTAGGATGGTTTCTTCACAGTATGGAACGGTTTTTACAAACTCACATTACGAAAAGATAAAGAAGGTATATAACGTATTTATATGTATAAATCCTCCAAATTACCGAAAAAATACAATTAATCGGTATTCTCTAAAAGAGGAAAATATGATGGGAAATGTACATGAAAAAGAAGAAAATTACGATCTTCTGACAAATGTGATTATATGCCTTGGGGATGCATATGATAAAGAAGCGTCTGGCATCCTGCGAATGTTGGAAGTTTTACTTTCAGATAAACGGAATGCTTCAGAGAAAAGGATGATTTTGCAGGACGATTTTGGAATCCAAATGGAAATGGATTTAGAAAGTGAGGTAACAGATGTGGGACATGTTCTTGACGATGTAGCACAGAGAAATTATGAAAAAGGAGTTTGCGAGAGTTTGGTTTCTTCAATTAAAACTCTTACAGAAACAATGAACTGGTCTGTGGATCAGGCTATGGATGCACTTAAAATTTCTGAAGAAGATAAAGAAGAAATACGTAAAAAATATAATATTGGATAACATTTTGCAAGGGAGCAGAGCCAATTTGGTTCTGCTCCTGATCTGTTAAATGAAAATGAAAAAATATGTTATCAATGGGAAAATAACTGTTTTCAAATGATTCATTCTATGATAGAATACACCTTGATTGCAAACAAAGGAGATGAGGTACATGTCAGGTTATTCCGCCCCAGGCTTTTTAGAAAAGTTGTACCTTTTTTTGAAGAATTATATGGGAATACGGGTTACCGATATAGCAATATACAGTAATGGCGCTATATAAACATGCACCGTGTTTATATAGAGATTTTCTGAATGTATGGCTATAGGGGTATCCCGTATTTTTTTCGTACTTCACTTAACATTACAGCCGAGCGTGTTAAAAAAGGCTTTCTTCAAAATGCGTGTCACAATTTGTGGAAGTCTGCAGGAATAATTTTCAAACACGCTCCAGAAAGGAGGAGACAAATGTCTGACTCATTTCTTGAATTAAGAAATCTGAAAAAAAGTTTTACATCAGAAGAATATGTTCTACAGGGAATTAATCTGCAAATTGATCAGGGGGAATTCGTCACCTTGCTGGGTGCTTCCGGCTGCGGCAAGACGACCACTCTTCGCATCATCGCAGGACTTGAGCAGCCGGACAGCGGAAGTGTATGGCTGGAGGGGAAAGATGTGACGAATCTGGAGCCAAACCAGAGAGATGTGAACACGGTATTTCAGAATTATGCCCTTTTTCCCCATATGAACGTGGCGGATAACATCGGGTATGGTCTGAAAATACGAAAAGTACCAAAAGCGGATATAAAGAAAAAGGTTAAGGAAATGCTGGAGCTGGTTCAGCTGGAAGGCTTCGAGAAACGAAAACCTGCGGAGCTCTCCGGTGGACAGAAGCAACGTGTAGCCATTGCAAGAGCATTGGCAAATAATCCCCGTGTACTGCTTCTGGACGAGCCTCTCGGAGCTCTGGATCTGCAGCTTCGACGGACGATGCAATTGGAACTGAAGCGACTGCAGAAGAAGCTTGGAATTACCTTTATCTATATCACCCACGACCAGGAAGAGGCCATTAATATGTCCGACCGGATCGTGGTAATGAATCAGGGGCAATTTGAGCAGATCGGCACTCCGGATGAGATTTACAACCATCCGAAGACAAGTTATGTGGCAACCTTTGTGGGAAATGCCAATATTTTAAAAGGAAAAGTTGTAGAAATAAATGGTTCTTATGCACAGGTTAAAATAGGAAATGACACTGTTTCCGTTTATACAGAAGAGATTGTAAAGGTGGGAGAGCAGCTTACCCTGGCTGTGAGAAGCGAAAATATTCTGCTGGATGAAGCTGAAATGGAAAATGTAGTTGAGCAAAATGAAGCTGAGGGAACTGGCAGACATCTTCACGCAACTGTGAAGGAGAAGAATTTCGCTGCAGGTCAGCTGCGAGTTCTGCTTGCTTTGTCTGACGGCACAGAACTCACAGCCAGCCGGTTTGGCATGAATGCAAACATTCAGCCAGGTCAGCAGATAAAATGGTATTTTGATCCGCGAAATGCAATTGTAGTAGATCGGGAGTTTAAGACGAAAGAGCCTGCTGATATGTCAGGAGGAAATCAGTGATGGGCGGTCTCAGTAACAGCCGTGGCAACAGCCAGAAATCTGCACCTGTAAAGAACAGCCACGGCAACAGCCAGGAATCTGCATCTGCAAAGAATATCCGCGGCAATAGCAAGAGTGCTGCATCCACCAGGCATACCCGCGCCACCATCTGGATGATTCTGCCACTCTACATTTTTACCTTGATTTTTGTGGCTTGTCCTCTTATCTATATGGTTGCCTTAAGCTTTGCCACTCCCGGAGAAGTCCACGGTGTACAGTGGATTTTTACACTGGATAATTACAGGAAGATTTTGGAACCAGTGTACCTGGATACCTTTGTCCAGTCCTTCCAGCTGGCCATTACAAGTACTGTTTTTATTACTCTGATCGGGTATCCCTTTGGCTATTTTATGGCGAAATTACCAGCAGGCGGCAAAAAGAAAGCTATGCTTCTTCTTATGCTTCCCTTCTGGGTGAATTCCCTGATCAGACTTTACGGCTGGATCATCATCCTTCAGAAAAAAGGCGTTCTGAATTTTGTGCTGAAAAAGCTTGGCTTGATCGAGAAGCCGCTGAAAATCATGTACAGCTACCCGGCAATCATCATTGGTATGATATATGTACTGCTGCCATTTATGATTTTATCCGTATATTCCAGTGCGGAAAAACTGGACTGGTCACTGGTAGAAGCCGCCCGTGATCTGGGGGCAGGTAAGGCAAAGGCCTTCTGGACAGTCAGCTTTAAGCTGACCCTGCCAGGACTTTTGTCCGGTGTGATCCTTACCTTTATTCCATCTATGGGACTGTTTTTCATAGCAGATATCCTGGGCGGAAACAAAGTTGTGCTGGTAGGAAGCCTGATCCAGGACCAGATGACACGGGGAAATAACTGGCCCTTTGCGGCTGCACTGGCGGTGATCATGATGATCCTTACCACTTTGATGATCCTTCTATACCGTAAGGTTACCAATGCGAAAGAAGTGGAGGGGCTGGGATGATAAAAACACAAAATAATGAAATAGAAGTGCTGGATCCGAAAATGCAAGGTGAAGGCGCCGAGGCTAAAAACGGTACATTAGTTAAAAAGTTTGGAAAGAAGAGAAATACAGGCTCTGGCATGAAAAGGAGCACCCGCTTTGAGAAGATATACCTTGGTATCATTTTCTTCTTAATGTACCTCCCAGTAGCCGTAGTCATCATTTTCTCCTTCAACGAATCCAAGCTTCCCGTACGTCTCACCGGATTTTCCCTCCAGTGGTACGAGAAATTATTCGCAGACAGCGCCATGATGGAAGCTTTGGTAAACAGCCTGATCCTGGGCGTGGCAAGCTGTGCAGTTTCTGCTGTCATCGGAACGCTTGGGGCGGTAGGTCTGTCACGGATTCACTGGAAAACAAAAGGCGCATTGGAGTACATTTCCATTTTGCCTCTTATGATACCGGAAATTATTCTGGGTATGGTGCTGATGGCATTTTTCTACATGCTGAATCTGCCCTTCGGAATGCTGACCCTGCTGATCGGACATACGGTGTTTTGCGTTCCCTATATATTGATGGAAGTAAAAGCAAGGCTGGTGGGCATGGATCCTTCCCTCGAGGAAGCTGCCCGGGATCTTGGAGCCACTTCCCTGAGAGCCTTCAGGGACATTACACTGCCCCTGATCATGCCTGCTGTGGCATCCGGTTCCCTGCTTGCTTTTGCCATGTCCATGGACGATGTGGTAATCAGTATTTTTATCAATGGACCCAGGCTGTCCACTTTGCCCATTAAGGTGTACACCCAGATCAAAACCGGAGTAACCCCGGAAATCAATGCGCTGTGTACCATTATGCTGGCTTTTACGGCAGGAATTCTGCTTGTATATTCCCTTGTGAAAAAGTTGCGCCGGAGATCGCAGTAGATTTGCGGATTGAATATTTCTTACTGGACTGTATCCATGGAATCAAGGCGAGATCAGATACATTCCGGGGAATGGAAAGGGTTGCTGAACGTTATGCAGACAGTGACCGGAAAGGAGCACACGAATGAACAAACTCATAGAGTTGAAAAATCTCACAAAAAACTTTGATGACCAGCAGGTTCTCCGCGGAATCAATCTGGACATCTATGAGAACGAGTTTCTCACCCTTCTGGGACCAAGTGGCTGTGGAAAGACCACAACCCTTCGTATTATTGCAGGCTTCGAGGAGCCAAGCGGCGGCGAAGTATTGTTTAACGGAATTGAGATTTCCAAGCTGCCTCCATATAAGAGAGAGGTAAACACCGTTTTCCAGAAATATGCCCTTTTTCCCCATCTGAATGTGGCAGAGAACATTGGGTTCGGTCTGAATCTGAAAAAAGTGGACAAGGACGTGATCGCCCAGAAAGTCACCAAAATGCTGAAAATGGTAGGTCTGGAGGGTTTCGAAAAAAGAGATGTCACCCTGCTCTCCGGCGGACAGCAGCAGCGAGTTGCCATTGCCCGTGCGCTGGTAAATGAGCCGAAAATCCTTCTTCTTGACGAGCCTCTTGGCGCCCTGGATGCGAAAATACGAAAACAGATGCAGATTGAGCTGAAAAAAATCCAACAGGAGGTTGGAATTACCTTCATTTATGTTACCCATGACCAGGAGGAAGCCCTTTCCATGTCTGATACTGTGGTCGTTATGAATAACGGTGAAATTCAGCAGATCGGTTCTCCCACCGATATTTACAACGAGCCGGAAAACCGTTTCGTAGCAGGCTTCATTGGAGAGTCCAATATTATAGAAGGAATTATGATCAGAGATTATCTGGTTCAGTTTGACGGATTTGAATTCGAATGCGTGGACAAAGGCTTTGAGGATAATGAAGAAATCGAGGTTGTGCTTCGTCCTGAGGACCTTGACATTGTGGAACCATCTCAGGCGAAAATCAACGGTGTTGTCCGAAACGTCACCTTCAAAGGCGTTCATTACGAAATTCTCGTAGAAACAGAACTGCGCACCTATAAAGTTCAGACCACCGATTATGCGGAAGTGGGCCGCCAGGTAGGACTGAAATTCGGACCGGAAGACATTCACGTCATGTACAGAATGGGAGCTTATTGATGAAACAGTTTAAGCGCCTGATCATCCCTTACTTTATCTGGGCAATTGTTATCCTTGTGATCCCACTGTTTCTCATTGCCCTGTATGCGTTCACCACAGAAGGAAATGAAGTAATGACACTTTCCTTCACCTGGGGGAATTTTGCCAAATTCCTGGAAGCTACCTACCTGAATGTGATCCTGAAATCCTTCTGGCTGGGACTTCTCACCACCTTTATCTGCCTGGTGCTTGGCTATCCCCTTGCCCTGATCATTGCAAGATGCTCTGAGAAAGTCCAGGGACTTCTCATTATGCTGGTAACCATTCCAATGTGGATCAACATGCTTCTTCGTACCTATGCGTGGATGAATCTTCTTGCAGATAACGGAATCATCAATAACCTTCTGGCAAAAATCGGACTGGGCCCTATCAGCATGATGTATACGGATTTTTCCGTAATGGTAGGTCTGATCTGTAACTTTATGCCCTTTATGATCATTCCTATCCATACTTCCTTAAATAAAATGGATAAATCCCTGATCGAGGCAGCCTACGATCTGGGAGCCAACCGTTTCCAGACCTTCTGGAAGGTAATCTGGAAGCTGTCCCTGCCAGGGGTGGTAAATGGTATTATGATGGTTTTCCTTCTTGCCATTTCCTCCTTCGTTATCCCGAAGCTTCTGGGAGGCGGACAGTACATGCTCATCGGTAACCTGATCGAGTGCCAGTTTATCTCAGGTGGAGACTGGAATTTCGGAAGTGCCATTTCCATGATTCTGGCGGTGATCATTTTGATCTCCATGAGTCTGATGAAGCGGATGGACAAGGAAAAAGGAGAGTAGGAGAGTATCATGCAGAAAAAAACAAGCTTTTTTCAGAGATTTTATGTGGCCATCTGTCTGGTATTCTTTTACCTGCCAATCCTGGTGACCATGATTTTTTCCTTTAATTCCTCCAAATCCCTGACCAGGTTTACGGGATTTTCCATGAGATGGTATACAGAGCTGCTGCATAATACAGAAGTCAGCAAAGCGGTTTACGTGTCTGTGACCATCGCCATCCTGGCAACTGTGATCTCCACAGTGCTGGGAACCATCACTGCAATTGGTCTTTCCAAGTCCAGGAAGGTGTTAAAGGAAACACTTTTAAATATCAACAACCTGCCCATTTTGAACCCAGATATTGTTACCGCAATCGGACTGATGCTTCTGTTTTCTTCACTGGGCTTCCGGAAAGGGTACTTTACCATGCTGCTGGCGCACATTTCTTTTTGTACGCCATATGTGATCACCAGTGTTTATCCCAAGGTGCGAAGCCTTGATCCGAACCTGGCAAATGCAGCCATGGACCTTGGAGCAACTCCGTTCCAGGCATTGACCAAGGTAATCGTGCCCATGATCAAGGATGGCATTTTCGCCGGTGCGCTGCTGGCATTTACCATGTCCTTTGACGATTTCGTAATTTCGTACTTTGTATCCGGAAACGGTGTAAAGAATATTTCCATTGTGGTCTATAATATGACCAAACGAATCAACCCTACCATCAACGCCCTGTCCACAATTGTAATCCTGGTCATTGTGCTTGTCATGGTTTTTGCTAACGTGCTTCCAAAGCTCCTGGAAAAGCATGCCAGCAAGCATGCGAAAAAGATTCAGCGTGTGATCGCCCTTCTGCTGGTTTTCGCTCTTGGCTTCGGACTGATCAAGTGCGGAGGCGGTGCAGCGGAGAACCATGTCCTGAAGGTTTATAATGCAGGAGAATATATGGATCTGGATCTTCTGACACAGTTTGAGCAGGAATATAATTGTACTGTAGTTTACGAAACCTTCGAATCCAACGAAATGATGTACACCAAGCTTTCCGGCGGTGAGTCCTATGACGTGCTGATCCCTTCGGATTACATGATCGAGCGTCTGATTAAAGAGGATTACTTACAGTATATTGACTGGGATCTGATCCCGAATAAGGGCAGCCTGATGGATGAGGTCATGAATAAAAGCTATGATCCGGGAAATCGTTATTCCTGTCCGTACTTCTGGGGAACGGTTGGTATTCTTTATGATACGACTGTGGTTGATCCGGCAGATCTTCAGGAGGGCTGGGATCTTCTCAGGGATACCAAATATAAAGGAAATATTTACATGTATGATTCTGAGCGGGATTCCTTTATGATAGCACTGAAGGCTCTTGGATATTCCATGAATACTACAGATGAGAATCAGATTCAGGAAGCTTACCAGTGGCTGGTTGACCAGAGAAATACCATGGATCCGATTTACGCCGGTGATGACGTCATTGACAATATGATTTCCGGAAACAAGGCTTTGGCAGTTGTTTATTCCGGAGATGCTTCTTATATTATAAGCGAAAATCCGAATATGGATTACTTCACACCGAGCCAGGGAACCAATAACTGGTATGATGCAATGGTTATCACAAGGGACTGCAGTGAGACAGAGCTTGCCCATCAGTTTATTAATTTTATGCTAAATGAAGAATCTGCTCTTTCCAATACGGAAGAAGTAGGTTATACTTCTCCTGTAAAGAGTGTTTACGAAACCATGATCACCGGAGAGTATGAGGGCGTTTCCTCCTATATCCCGGATTTTGAAAATCCGAACAGCGAGATCTTCCGTTATCAGGAACCGAAGATCAAGCAGAAATATGCGGAGCTGTGGACAAAGATCAAGGCAGAGTAAGCAGAAGGGAGAACGACTATTATGAAGAAAAAGTTACTTGCGGTAATTCTTGCTGCAGCAGCAATCTGCGGCAGCCTGTCACCTGTATACGCAGCTGACTCCGAGCTTGTCCTTTATACCTGGGAGGGAATGTTCCCACAGGAGGTTCTGGACGGATTTGAGGAAGAAACCGGCTGTAAGATCGTATATTCCAACTTTGACACTGACGAAACCATGCTGGAGAAAGTTTCCATGGCAAAAGGCGGAGACTATGATGTGGTAATCGCAGATGACTACATCCTCGAGAAAATCGTGGAAGAAGGTCTTGCCACCAAGCTTGACAAAGACAAAATCTCCAATTGGGGAAACATCAATCCTCTTTATCAGGGACAGTTTTATGATGAGAAGGACGAGTACACCGTACCATATGGTGCAGGTATTCCGCTGATCGTATA
>JABLTR010078579.1_pt1 | contig 22771 bp, 15 predicted proteins | sample 7160071 | NCBI WGS metagenome assembly JABLTR01 (sample SAMN14651230, study PRJNA627086) | human gut metagenome | isolation source: feces | host: Homo sapiens | reverse complement strand
TAGGATTTCGGAAAATACTTGCGCAGCGTTTCGTTTTTCAGTGTCACCCGATCAAGGTCGGTTTTCTTTTCTTCGCTCATGACTGCCCGCATCACATCAAGGGAAAGCATCTTCTGCTGGCTGAATTTCTTTAACCGCTGTGCTTGAGAAAGCGACGGTGTTGCCTGTTCGCTGTCCATCGCCTCAAGCAGAAGGGTTTGTTCTTCTTTCTTTAAATAGGACAGCTCGACCGCAGGGTTAAACGCAATTTTTCTTTCATCTACCATATCTAGAAGTTCAGGAATCAGCTCAGTCAGGCGGATAAAACGATGAACCTGATTACGGCTATCACCTGCTTGTTGTCCGACGATATCCAATGCTTGCAACTTCATCCCAACTTGGGATGAAGTTAGCTCTTGTCGTTTTCCTTGATGCCTAATTGCTTCTAGTTTCATTTTATAGGCAAAAGCGCGTTCACTCGGCAGCAGCTCCTCACGCTGCAAATTGCTATCCACCATGATGATCGTGGCAGCATCGTCGTCGAGGTCACGAATGATAACCGGCATGGTTTCCTTGCCTGCCAGCTCGGACGCATGATGCCGCCTATGTCCCGCGATCAGCTCATAGCCGCCGTCAGGATCAGGACGCGCAATCGCGGGGACAAGCACGCCATACTCGCGCACGCTTTCCACTGTGTCTTGCATCGCCGCATCGTCCTTAACCTTGAAGGGATGATTTCTGAACGGATGCAGCTCACCCAACGGGATTTCCTGCACCTTTTCCCGCTGGGCATCCGCTCTGCTTTCTTCCGTCGCAAAAAGGTCATCGACCGATTTCAGTTCGATGTTTCTGGCGCTGCTTTTCATGCTGAATCACCTCTTTCGTCAGCGTGCTGTATGCCTGCGCAACCTTGCCTTTCGGATCATACGCGAAGATGCTTTTCCCTTCGGTGCTGCATTCCGCCGCCCTGATGGAGTGCGGAATTACGGTATCAAACACCTTGATCTTTGTTCCATACTGCGTCCGAAGCAATTCGATGATTTCACGGGCATACGTCGTCCGGCTTGCCATTGTAATGAGAATTCCTTCAACTCGTAATCCCTTATTTAACCCCCGACGCATCCTGCCGATGCTTTCCATCAGCTTACCAAGTCCATCTACCGACAAATAATGCGGTATGGTCGGTATCAGCACGCTGTCTGCCGCCGCCAGTGCGTTGATCGTCATCATGCCCAGCGACGGCATACAATCCAGCAGCACATGGGAGTAGTCTTTTCTGCAATCGTCCAGCACCCGTTTCAGCACATTCTGCCGTGTATCCAACGATGCTTCCACGCCGGATAAGGCAATGCTGCCGGGAATCAAGTCCACCCCTTCCGCATGATGCAGAATCGCTTCTTCGGCATGAACGGGCTGTTCCTGAAGAACTCTGCCCATGAGCGTAGCCAGCGTCACCGGCAGGGTTTCCGGTTTCCTCCATCCCAAACTGAGCGTCAGGCTGGCTTGCGGATCGCAGTCTACCAGCAGCACGCGCTTTCCTTCTCTCGCCAAACCAATACCCAAATTGGCGCAGGTCGTTGTTTTGCCTACGCCGCCCTTCTGGTTTGCCAGACTGATAATTTGCGTATCCATGTTTTCTCCTTTCCGATGAATACAAAAAGGACGCTCGTTGTCGGAGCGTCCCCAAGTTGCTGAGATTGAATTTTCTTATCTCGCGATCAGAATTGTCCTTTCAGGTTTATCATAGCTCGATAGTCCATGCTGTCAGCATGGGACGTGTCGAAAAAGTCATTAAAATCAGAAAGTTTTTCTTAAATAACAGCAAAAACTATTGATATTTCCGATGCTTTCTGCACATGTTTTTGCGGAGATATGTGCAGTAACCGAAAAAGAGGCTCATGTTTCTGCATAAGGACATGATGAAGGCCAAGGGGTGCACCATCCCAAAACTCCATGCGAACGGCAAGGTATTCGAACGCATCAAGGTTGGTGCCCCCGGGGACTTCGATGAAGGACGGTCTGAAACAACCTGATGCCACGATTGCAACGCACTCTTCGGGCCTCTGCACCATTGGGACTGCGATGCAGAACGATGCCCGGCATGCGGCGGTCAGCTGATCAGCTGTGGATGTGAGAATATTTTCATCGAAGGATGACCTGAATGACAATTTCAAAGGAGATTTTGTTCAGCGATGAACAGGATCTCTTTTGCTCTTACAGTCGATTTTTCCTGTGCTTGCTAGATTGTTTCAACATGACTATAATTAATTGTTGAATTGATAATTGTCATAATTCGTGATATAATAGCCCTGATCTGAGCAATCTTCTCTTCTATAAGAATTTTGGGTTGCTAATGAAGAAAGTTGTGTCATTACTGCCGCCAAAGCATTCGCATCCACGTGCAACCAGATAAATGAGGACATGTGATTGTAGGAGATGCTTTGGCATTTGATTGAGGGGTTTTTATGATAAACGAAAGCTATCTCCGACGCCTGAGTTGCTATGCAGTAATCAAATCAGGATATACTGGCAACAGTCTTTTATTTGCGCACATGCGCTTGGTATTAGCATTAATAGCCAAGAAGGCATATACCCGTATCGATGCAACTGTGTTAGTTAATGACTTTCCGAATGAATATGGGTATGGCATAGACTATTTTGCTATGCGCCAGATATTAAACCTTGCAATCCAGCAAGGTTATCTAACTAAGCAAAATAATCGAAATAGGTACTTCGTTACTGATAAAATCCAATCGTGTGGGAGAATTGAAGAAGAGATAGCGAACAGTAAGGAAAGCATTAGTAAAATTACTTCTGCTTTTATTGTGTTTTCAAAAAAACGTGATGTTGAATACAGCGAAGAAGATGCCGTCAATATATTGTTGGCATATGTCAACACCCAAAAGTTGCATCATGCAGCAGGCCGGATAGACGCTTTCGTAGACGACAAGCGAGTTGATCATATTTTCGGCAAGTTTGTTGTCTTCTTAAGAGAATCTGAACGAAAACTGTTTGATGATTTAACTACACTTGTGATCGGTAGCATACTGGCTGATTATCTAACTTATGAGGAGATTGCCGATAACGGGAGTACGTTGGAAGGCACAACATTTATAATAGATACAAGTGTAGCTTTTATGGCTCTGGGCTTGGATCTGGCTGATCGCTCAGAATACTACAAAACTCTGATAAACTCCTTAAGGAGTAAGGGTGCCCATGTGGTTGTGTTTCGGCATTCATATGATGAAATGCAACAAATCATCCTTGGTGCAGCAGATTGGGTGGATAATTGTAAATACGATCCAGTATATGCTTCGGACGTTGCAGCATATTTTCATGACAATGGAGCAACTAGAGATGATGTTCTTGAATATAGCACCACTTTAAAAGACAAGTTGCAGACGATTGGAATCGAAAGTCTGGATGTTGATTACACAGAGGATAAGAGAATAAACCAGATCAATGAAACAAGACTTCAACAGATGATTGTTGAACGGTATAAGGCTTCCAATCCTGATTTTGATGAAGAAAAGAAGAAAAAAAGTATTGATCTGGATGTAAAATCCCTCTCTCTCGTCTACCTTTTGAGAAGTGGCGCAGCACCGGTTCTGATTTCTGATTCGAAGTATTTATTTGTAACTGCTAACCGTTCTTTGAATAAAGTTGCTTTTGAATTCCATCAAGAGTATACTAAGCAAAACAAAACACTCCCAGTGTCGGTCACGGATGTATTTTTAGGGACGTATTTGTGGCTTAGCGATCCAACCAAAATCATTCAAATGAATGAGCAGCGAATGCTTGCTAATGCGTATTTGGCCTTCCAACCTTCAACTGAACTTATTGAGAAGCTTTCTAGAACGGTAGACCATTTGCTTGAAAGCGGAGAAATTGATGTAAATACGTGCTATACGCTGAAAAGCAATCGCTACGTCATGGAACGTTTGGCAGAGAAGACGCTTGGTGACCCTGACGCGTATAATGAAAGCACACCTCTCGATATATTAAAAGACGCACGCGAGGAAGGTAGAAAAGAAGGAATTGAAGAGAGCACAAAAAAACATAAAATCGAGCTGGCAGTGCAAAAAGAGGAACAAGATAAAATTATAGCAGCGGCACGCGAAAACAACAGGGAATTGGTCAACGAGTTGCTAAATACGGTGCATATTGCGCTCCAAGAAAAAGAAAAGGCTCATGCTGTATGCCTAGATCGACTAAAAGTTGCAAGAATTTTCAGGTTATTCCTTAAAGTTTTCATCGCTTTAATCTATTGTGGGTTGGTTGGTGCATTGGTATACGGAATTGTCAGATTGGCAATTATCAGCCAAAGTAAGCCAATAAACTACTTGGATATTGCTCTTGCTATTTGGCCTGTTTTGGTACAAGCAATTTTCTCGTTGATCTCTTGGTTTACTGTAAAAGAGTTCAAACCATGGGGCATACTAAATTCGCTAGTAGAAAACTGTTATGAGCTATTGTGCAAAAAACTGAAGTGTTCGGAAGCTGAGATTCAAATGCTCAACGACGAAATTGATCAGTTGAATGCACGTAAAGCAAAGTTGGAACACGAAACGGAAAAACAGTTGGCAACTGTTGCGTGACACAATAAAGCAAATCTACATTTGCATCAAGTACAGTATCAAATCGTTATATGGGCTTGAGAAAGCAATGAGGAGCATCTTGAGTTAAGCAGTACAGTTGCCCACACAAGCCCCTATTTGCCGCACGTTCGGGCTTTAACACTTCGGTCGAGGAAACCGCCCCGCTCAGTCCTAAAGCCCGACACAGGGCAAACGTGGGCGAAACAGCAAATAGCAAAATGAAAGTTCGATGTTGCACCCACCGAGCCTAATTTGCACCCGGCAGCACCCATTTTGCACCCAATTGCACTCATTGCAAAACGATAGGGATATTGCAAAACGATAGCCGGGAATTGTATTAGTTTTTGAGTCATTCCACATAAGAAGTACCAGCTTTTGACACAAAGGCTGGTACTTTTCTTTTACCCCATGGTGGTTCAAATCCTCTTGCAGCAAGGGTTTTGCCGGACATTTTCCGGAAAGGTATCCTGAGACAATTATCATTTTCATTACGCACACAGGCGCGGAAGGTAAAATTGCTCTCCGCGCTTGTGTTTTTTACCCCACCACGATCAATATGGTGTATTCTTGAGTTTTGTCAAATCGTTTGAATTCGAGGCGATTGCATTTATTATCCTCTGGGTGCAAGCCCCGTTTTGCCCTGAAAACCCTGGATTTTCCACTACTTATATGGTATAGTATTCGTGTTTTAGGGGACTGGCAGGAGGTGGATATATGGCTGCTGCAAAGCGAAAATCCATTGCAAAGCTCTGCATTGCGCTGGGGCTATTCATTCTTGCCGGTTTTTTTCGCCAGCTGGATCGCGTGACCGCGCCGCTGCCCTCTGCCGCTTGCTTTCTGCTGACCAACTTAATCTATATCGGTTTGGCCATGGCGTGGGGATTTTCCATATCGCGCCGAATTCTGCATCGAAACGACCGGCAATGGCTACTGCTGGGCTGTGCGATGGCCGTGCTGTGGCTGTTTCTGCGCGCGGTTAAGTATCGCTTTTTCAGTGACGATACGATTACGCGCTATCTGTGGTATCTGTACTATGTGCCGCAGATTTTAGCGCCGCTGTTCAGCCTGTATGCGGCGCTGCAGCTTGGGCGGCGCGAGGATGATGCGCTTTCTCTCAAATGGCATCTGTTGTTCATTCCCGCGGTGCTGTTGATTGGCGGCGTTCTGATTAACGACCTGCACCAGATGGCCTTCCGAGCCGCTCCGGATGCTGCGACGCTGGAAGCGGACTATACCCACGGCTGGGTATACTATCTTGCCATGACGTGGATTGTCGGGCTGCTGCTGGCAACGGGCATTATCGTTTACCGCAAGTGCCGCATATCAGAAAGCAGACGATATGCATGGGCGCCGCTCTGTGTTTTTCTGGGCGGGTTTATGTTGTGCGCGCTGAGCTTCGCGAATATCTACACCTTTCACAAGATGCCGGAATGCTTTTGCCTGACGTTCGCGGCGTTCTGGGAAAGCTGCCTGCAGGTCGGGCTGCTGCCGACCAATGGACATTACCGCCATTTCTTTTCCGAATCCACCGTCGCCGCGCAGATTGTGGACGGGCATGGAATGCCTGTATACCGCGCAAAAAATGCGCCCGAGCTCACGCCAGATCAGCTGGAAGCAACGGCGCACAAAGCGATTCTCCTGAATGCGGACACGCGGCTTCAGAGCGCGCCGGTGCAGGATGGGCGCGTATACTGGGTGGAGGATATTTCAAAAACCAACCGCATCCGGGCGCAGATGGCCGATATTAATGCGCAGCTCTCGGAGGAGAACGAGCTGATCCGTGCCGAAAACGCGCTGAAGCGCCAGCGCGCGCAGATTGAAGAAAAGAGTCGGCTCATGGATGAGATGATCGCGCTCGTGCAACCCCAGTTGCTTCAAATCAATCGGCTTCTGGAAAAAGAAAGCGTTCAAAATCTGAAACAGGTCTGTCTGCTGGGCGCATATCTCAAGCGCCGGGTCAATCTGGCGCTGATCTGCGATAAGAAAACGACCGTGCCGGCGGACGAGCTGGCGCACTGCATCCGGGAGTCATTGACTTATCTGACGCAGTACGGCGCTGCCTGCTCGCTGCATCAGGAAGGAAAGGGCAGTGTGAGCAGCCGCGACGTGCAGGCTACCTATGACTTTTTTGAGGATTGCCTGGAAGCCGCGCTGCCCTCGCTCAGCGCGCTTATGGTGCGCGTGGAATGCGGCGAGCGCCTCTCCATTCGCCTGATGATGGAAGACGCGGCAGGACTCCCGAATACGGACAAATATGGAACGCTGGGGCAACTGATCATTGACGATGCGGACGGCGAATTATGTGCGACGCTTTCTCTTAATCAGGGAGGTGAACGCGCATGAATACACTTCACGCCGGGTTGATGTGCACATTGCTGCTGGTCGGAACGATTGCCGGTCTGTTCGGCTGCATGAGCGCGGTGCGCTGCCATCGTCGTTTTGCGTTCGCAATTTGTCTGGCGATCACTTTGCTCGATTTTGTGCCGCTGGCTGTGCTGCTCTCCAACCTGCCAACAGACGAGACACTCTGTCCCATTCTCTGGACGGCGGCGTTGCTTCTGACGGCTCTCAGCCTTTTTGCGTCGCTTATGCTGTGGTGGAAAGGCAAACGGCAGCTCTCACCGATTTCCATCAAGGAAAGCTGCGACCATCTGCCCTGCGCGCTATGCTTCGCGTGGGAAAACGGCCAGCCCTGCCTGAAGAACCTCAAGATGGATGAGCTGAGCCATTTGCTTACGGGCGAGGCATTGCTGAATGCGAATACCTTCTGGAAAACGATTGAATCGCAGCCCATCGTCACACTGGAAAATGGCCATACGTGGAGCTTTGCACGGGTGCGGATGACCATGGCCGGACGAACCGTTTATCAGATCACGGGCACAAACATCACCGAGGAAGCGCGGCTTCAGCATGAGCTGGAAAAGGACAATCTTCGCCTGGAAGCCATGAACCGGCGGCTTCGGCAATATGGGCAGGACGTGCAGGAGGCGACGCGGGAAAAGGAGATCCTGCGCGCCAAAACCCGCGTGCATGACGAGACCGGCCGTGTGCTCATGCAGACTCGACAATTCCTCTCCGGCACACAGGGCGACGCGGAAAGCGTCTGCGCCGCCTGGCGGCAGAATACCCGGCTTTTGCTGGCAAAATATGCCGATGAACAGCATACGGACGCTTTTGAGCAGCTTACCCGCGCCGCGCAGGCCATCGGCGTGACCATTGCGCGCAGCGGCGCATTTCCCCAGGAGGGGACGGAAAGCGCGCAGCTGGCGGAAGCTGCCGCCCATGAGTGCCTGACCAACCTGGTGCGCCATGCGGGCGGCACGCGGCTGGAAATTCTTAGCGAGAGAACCGCAGAAGGCTGGAGCATCCGCTATCGCAATGACGGCGATGCACCATCCGGCCCCATCGTTGAGGGCAGCGGTCTGACCGCGCTGCGTGCCCGAACGGAGGCAGCAGGCGGCGCAATGGCAATCGCCCATGCACCGCGCTTTGAGCTGACGCTGACTTTGCCGCAGGAAAGGCAGGAAACCCTATGAAATATAAAGTCATGATCGTCGAGGATCAGACCATGCCCCGCGAACTGTTCGAGCTGCGGATTCAGACATCGGAGCACTTCGAGTTGGCGCTCTCCATCGACAACGCCGCGCTGGCGGATGTGTATTGCCTGCGTTTTCCGGTGGATCTGATCCTGATGGACGTGGTCACGCGCGACGGCGAAAGCGGCCTGGACGCGGCGGAGCGAATCAAGCACGCCTTTCCGCAGATCAAAATCATCATCGTGACCTCCATGCCGGAATGCTCCTATCTCAGCCGCGCGCAGGAGATCGGCGTGGAGAGCTTCTGGTACAAGGAGGAGCAACGCGAGAGCCTGCTGGACGTGATGGAGCGCACGATGGCGGGCGAATCCGTCTATCCGGACGCAACGCCGGAGCTTCAATTGGGGCTGGCCAGCAGCTATGCGTTCACCGACCGTGAACTGGAGGTTCTGCGCGAAATGACCGGCGGCGACACCAATCAGGAAATCGCTGAGCGGCTGCACATGTCCGTAGCGACCGTCAAGACGCACATCCTGAATATGCTGGAAAAGACCGGCTTTAAAAACCGCACCGAGCTGGCCGTGCGCGCCCGGGAAAGCGGGCTGGTGATTCTGAATCGGAAAAACTGAATATCATAGCGAAAGAGCTGCCTCCGGGCGGCTTTTTTGTTTTTTGGGGGTGAGAAAAATAGCCGTTTGGTTGATGCGCGGCGCTTTCCTTTTGGGTACACTAAAATATAGAAGGGGGAAGTGCCATGAGAGAGATTGTGGTCAGCATGCAAAACACGCTGCTGTCGGAGGCGGTCGCATGGTCGCTTGCGGAAACGGGAGAATTCCGCGTGGATCAGGTTCTGCCCGGAAAGACAGGCGATACCTTTTCACTCTGCCGGGCCGTGCAGGCGGATATTCTGCTGATGGAGGTCAGCCGTCTGCCGGCCTACACGTTGGAAAACCGACTGAAGCTGATCGAATGCGTGCGCAGGGCGATGCCGAACTGCAAATTCGTGCTGCTGTGTGATGAAAACGGCGATCCGGAGCTGGCGCGCCGGGTGATGATCGTCCGGCAGGATCGATTGATCGACGCTTTTCTCTACGCTTCCGTTACCCCCGCCTATCTGACTGCCGCGCTGGATGCGCTGTGAGAAAGGATTGACCGCCATGAAAAGACGATGGAAGCGCATTTTCGCCGGATTGCCTGCCGCGCTGACGCTGTGCCTGTGTCCATGCTTCGCTGAAGCCGCGCCCCCTGAAGATCTGCCGGCGGTGAAAACCTTCCGGTACGCCACCTCTGGCATGGGCATCGAGGCGTTCAACCGCTATCAGATCAAGGACGCGGCGCGCGTCCGCTTCCATAACGAACAATAGAACAGACATGGACGGAGGTGTCGAATGATGAAAAGATCGCTAATCTCGGTTCTCTCCCTGCTGATGCTGGTTCTCTGCATACCCGCATTGGCCGAATCCGCCGACTGGAATTATGACGCGAACTACGCCATACTCCGCGGCTATGACGGCGCGGGCGGCGACGTGGTCGTGCCTGCGGAAATCGACGGCTTCACGGTGGACGTGATCGGCATTAACGTGTTCAAGGGCGATACGATCACGTCCCTGACGCTGCCCGAGACGGTGCTTGAGCTCAGGAGCAACGCCGTCGCCTCGTGCGAAAAGCTGACCAGCGTTACGCTTCCCCAGAGCCTTGTGGTCATCAACCGCATGAACTTCTTTAGCTGCAATGCGCTGAGCGAGGTCACCATTCCTGCGAGCGTGCACTACATCGGCGACGCCTCGTTCAGATTCTGCGACGCGCTGCGCAAGATCACCTTCGAGGGCGTGTGCCCGGCGATCGACATGGACTGCTTCAGCGTCCTTCCCGATGACGCGGTGGCCTATGTCCCGGACGATCAGCTGGAGGCGTACACGGCGGCCTTTGAGAACGCTGGCAGCACGGTGAGCGTCCAGCCCAGCGGCAAAAATGCCGTGCTCGTGGAGAACAACGGCTATGTGGAAGATGAGTTCGACTTCGACGCTTCCACCGGCACCATCACCTCCTACAACGGCTACGCCACCTACCTTGCCATCCCCGAGACCATCGGCGGCGCGCCGGTGAAGGCCATCGGCCCTGAGGCGTTCGCGCGCCACTCCTATCTGGCGTTTTTGGAGCTGCCCGAAGGATTGGAAAGCATCGGCGACAGCGCGTTCTATAACTGCGAAACGCTGGGCCGCGTCCGCTTCCCCTCCACGCTGAAGACCATAGGCAGCAACGCATTCTACAACGCCTATAAGAGCAGCGTGCTGGAGCTGACGAGCGTGGAGAGCATCGGCGATTACGCGTTCTATTTCGCCGGTCTCAAAGGCTCTCTGGAACTGCCTGAGGGGCTCAAGTCCATCGGCGAGAACGCGTTTGAAGCCTGTACCAACATGGGCGCCAATCTCTATCTGCCCTCGACCCTCGAGTCGATCGGCTCGAACGCGTTCAAGGGCGATTACAACATCCAGTATATCGTTCTGGAAAGCCCGACCGCGCCCATGCTGGGCGAGAACGTCTTCGCGGGCTGCGATTATCTGTACGACATCGACCTGAACGCCCACGGCACCCGTCAGGAGATGCAGCAGTGGCAGGCGTACGTGGACGCGCTGGGGCTTCCCTGCCGCGTCTGGCGCGCGCAGGACCCGACCGCCCAATCGCCTGAGAAGGGCGCGTATCAGTACGAAAACCGCGTACTGACCGAATACACCGGCACGAAGACGCGCATTCACCCCCATCTCACCGTCTCGAAAGAATCGGTAGTCGGCCTGGGCGACGGCGTGTTCAAGGACAGCCAGACCATCGAATACTTCTCCGTCGCTCACAACGACGAGTTCACCACCATCGGTGCGGAGTCCTTCATGAACAGCTCCCTCAGGGAAGTGGATCTGTTCGACTCCGTGACCACCATCGGCGCGCGGGCGTTCGCAAACTGCGCGCAGCTGGAAACGCTGACGCTGCCCGACTCGCTGACCTCAATCGGCGAGGGTGCGCTGGATGGCCTGACCGGGCTCAAAAAGCTGGTGATCAAGTGCGATCCCGCGCTCATTCCCGCAGGCGCATTCGCCAATATGCCCAATCTGAGCGAAGTGACCGTCGAAAGTGGTGCTATCCCGGCGCATATGTTCGAGGGTAGCGGCGTGACTGCCCTTACGCTGGGCGCAGGCGTGACTGAGATCGGCGAGAAGGCCTTTGCGGGCACAGCACTCAACGCCGCCGAGCTGACCAACGTAACCGCCATCGGCGCGGGTGCGTTTGAAGGTTCCGCGCTGGAGCGCGTGCGCCTGAGCGCCTCCGCTTCCGTGGGCGAGAGAGCCTTCGCGAACACAAAGCTGAAACAGCTGGTCATTCCCACCGTCGGCAGCTTCCCGCTTTCCGCCGTCGAGGGCACGAGTGCCGAGCTGCGCCTGCCCACCGACGCGACCGACGATCAGCTTGCCGCGTGGAACGAGACGCTCAAACGCCCGTGGTACGACCCCATGCTGCGCGAGGGCGAGACGAGCAAATTCGTGAAGATGCCCTTCGAGCCGACTCCCGCCGAGAACTTCGAGTTCAATCCGGAAACCGGCCTGATCTCTGCCTATATCGGAACCGATGTGGACGTTGTCGTGCCGCGCGAGATCGACGGCGTGACTGTTGTGGGCTTTGCGAACTACAACGCCTTTGATTCCTGCCAGGACTACACCGATTCCTCTGTGGAGACCAACCGAACCGAGTGGGTGCATCTGCGCACGCTGGTGCTGCCCGAAACGATCAAAGAGCTGCCGGGCATGATGCTCGCCTACTGCCAGCAGTTAGAGACCTTCGTCTGCTACGCGCCCCTTGAGAGCACCGGCGGCAATCAGTTCATGCTCTGCCGCAGCCTGAACAATGTGATATTCGTCAACGGCGTGCGCGAGATCGACAACTACGCCTTCGACAGCGCGGGTCCGCTGAGCAATCTGTACTTTGGCGAGCATCTCGTGAAGATCGGCCAGCAGGCGTTCAACTTCGCGGGGCTGACCTCATTCGTGGCCGATGCGGAGAGCGTCGAATACGGCGCGTTCACCGAGTGCCAGAACCTGACCAGCCTGCACTTTACCAGCAAGATGAAGAGCTTTGGCGAAAACTGCATCATCAACTGTCCGAATCTGACCGAGATCTGCTTCGACGGCTGCGATCTGATCACGTCCCCCATGGGACTGATGATGAACGTCGCGCCCAAGCTGACCGTATACGTGCCCGAAGGCATGAGCGAGGAAAACCTCAGGCACGCTCAGAATTGCCAGAGCTGGAGTGAAAACCCCAGCGAGGTTACCGTCAGCACAGAAGGGTGCGCACACGCGCTGCCCGCCCTGCCGGATGTGACCGCGATGCTGCCTGAGCTGAAGCTGGACACGGACGTTGAGGCTGTTGCGGCGGTCGCGCCCGATGCGCCCGAAACGACGGCCAAACCTGAAACGATCCCCGAATCCACCGACGCCCCCGCGTCCGAGACCACCGCAGCGCCCGAAAATACCACCGAGGCGCAGGATGCCGCCATCCCCGATGAATATCTGGGCGCATGGTACGGCGTGAGCATGGAAATGGAAGGCGTGTCCTATCCGCTGGCCGACATGGGCATGGATCTGACCATCACAATCGGCGCGGACGGCACGGCTGAAATGCACATGAACGGCGAAGGCGAGCGCATACGGTGCTCGATGCAGGACGGCGTGCTCACAGCGGACGGCGTGAGCTTCGCGCTGCAAGACAGCATGCTCGTCGTTTCCGAGGACGGCATGACCATGACGCTGAGCCGTGAGAAGCCCGAAGCCTCGGCTGCGTCCATACCGGTCATAGACGAGAGCGCCACAATCGACGATCTCAAGGGCGTCTGGGCGCTGGCGCACGTCACAATGGACGGCGTAACGCTGCCCGCAGAGGCCGCGGAAATGGCCGGCGATACGCTGGTCGTCTACGGCGACAGCTGCGATCTGACGCTGCAGGGCATGACAGTGGACGGCCTGACCTGCAGCATGGACGGCTACGCGCTGCTCATTTCCATACTGGATGGCGAGGCCGCCGCCACGCTGCGCGAAGACGGCACGCTCTGTCTGGAGATGAGCGACGTTACACTCTGGTACGAGCGCACCGGCGACGCGCCCGAAATCACCGCGGAGCCCGTTTCTGAGGCCACGTCCGAACCGGCAGCCATGCCTGAACCCACCGCCAGCGGCGCTGAAGCCATGATTGGTAAGAAGTACGTCATGACTGACGCAGATGTGAACGGCTGCAACATGACCGCTGCGCAGATGGGGAATTTGGAATACTCCATTTTGCTCCAGGAGGACGGTACGGTGACCTTTGTCATGGCGGGCTCAGACATTCCCGGCCTGACTTGGGCCTACGGCAGGATTCCCACGGAGGCAGGCGAGGCCGATGGCATCGTCATCGACTATTACACACAGGCGCTGAACCTGGTGCCCACGGAGAAGGGCTTCGACATGGATTACTTTGGCTCCATGCTGATGCATTTTGCTCCCGAAGACTCCGCTCAATAAGCGTTTTTCCTCCCGCGCCGCTGAAAATGAGCGCGGCGGCGCGGTTCCCTTCGAGCTTTGATTCTCACCGAATATTGAAGAGGAGGATTTTCTCATGAAGAAAACCATCGCATTTTTGCTGATTGCGCTGCTGACGCTTTCCTTTTCCGCCGCCCTCGCCGATTCCGCTCCGAAGAGCAAGGAGGATCAGATGGTCGGTCTGGTGAAGGGCTTTCTGGAAGAGAATGAATTCCCCTATGAATACGACGACTATACGTTTACGGTGCCCTTTGCCGTCGAGAACTCGATGGAATATGTCTACATGACGGTTTACATCTACGATGACATGCTGGCCGTGTCCGCGGATGCACCGGTACAGGGAACTGGGGATGTCTTTGAAAAGATGGCGGTATTCGCCGCACTGGCCAATAACGAGATCTACTATGCGCAGTTCCGCGTGGAGCTCGACGCAGACAAGGTCTACGTCTCCTGCCGTTCCTGCAATCTGGTGGAGGACGTTATCCCCGGAGAAAACGAACTGTTTTATCTGTTCGCCATGCCGCAGAGCTATATGGAGGACTACGGCGACGGCATCCTGGCGGTACTCGACGGCGGCGATCCCTACGAGGCGTTTGAAGCCTGTCAGGCGGCGGTGGATGCGCAATGATGAACAGCACGAATCCATATCTGACTGCAAAGGCCTCCGCCAGAAAAAAAACGGATCCCCCCGTTGCGCTGGTCTGCGCCATCTTCGCGGCAGCGACCGCATCCTCGACGGTCAAGATGTTTTCGCAGGGGAAAACGCTGGCCGGCGTGATGGGTATTCTCATATTCGCCGCGCTCGCGACGCCGATCTTTCGCATTCTTCGCCGCGCATACCGCAGGGCCTGCGCGCACCGCATCGCGGGAGTGCTGCTCCCGCTGACGGAGGAAAGCCTGACCTTTGAGCGGCTCGGAACCGTCCTCTCCTCCGGCAATGCCCTTGAGCAGCTCCAATCGCTCATCGGCAAAGGATACCTGCAGAATCTGAGGATCGACTCGGAAAATCGCACGGTAGGACTGTATATACCCGAGGGTGCTCTCGTGCAGTGGGTCTGCGCAAGCTGCGGCGCGAAAAACCGCGCCCGAAGGGGCGGCCCCATGCGCTGCAAATACTGCGACCAACCGCGCGGGCAATGACGGAATGCTGGGCCTAAGGCCGCACCGCCAAATTCGGCGGCGCCTCTGGCACTGTCTTTTCCGCCGCCTGCGGCATGCGGATTCCTCGTTTTGCATCCAATAGGCCTTCGAAATCTGCATTTGCATTCGACGAAAAAAAAACGCCATCCGATAGCTGCATTTGCCTGCCTTAACGACCTGACGAAAGGAAGTGCCGCCGAGTGTACGCGGCGCGGACGGAATCATTTTGAACGAAAGAAGGACGATCAATGAATACTGTCAGTTATAATTGCCCATGCTGCGGCGGTCCGCTCAAGTTCAGCGGAGAAAACGGCAAGCTGGAATGCACCGCCTGCGGCAACCATTACGAGCCAGAAGCGCTGGAGATGATGACTCCCGATGAAAGCGGCGACGAGATCACCTTCGCCAACGACGCCAAACGCTTCGACACAGGCGAGGCGGGCATGCGGGCCTATCTCTGCAAGAACTGCGGCGCAGAACTGATGGCGGATGAGACCACCACCGCCGCCGAATGTCCGTACTGCGGCAGCCCCACGATCCTGCCCGACCGCATCGAGGGCGGCGTGAAGCCGGAAAAGGTGATTCCCTTCGTCGTGACGAAGGAGCAGGCGCAGAAGCAGTTCGAGGACTACTTCAAGGGGAAAAAGCTGCTGCCCAACGTCTTTCTGAACAGCCGCAACCGCATTTCGGAGATGCGCCGACTGTACGTTCCTTACTGGCTTTTCAGCTGCGACGCGTGCGCCGATATGGTGTACGACGCGGAAAAGGTCCGCACGGAGCAAAAGGGCGAGTGGGAAATTACCCGCACGAAGCACTACCTTGTGCGCCGCAAAGGCGGCATGCGCTTTGAAGACATTCCGGTGGACGGCAGCGTCAAGATGGACGACAAGCTCACCGAATCGCTTGAACCCTACGATTTGAGCGCCGCGATTCCCTTCCAGAGCGCCGTTCTGGCCGGAGCCATGGCGGATCACGCGGACGCGGACTGCGACGCGTGCGAAAAGCGCGCCGTGGAGCGTGTGGAGCACAGCGTCGAACAGACCATGCTCGACACCGTGAGGGACTATGACACGGTCAACGAGCGCAACAGGCGCATCACTACGGAGCGCGGCAGTGCGACACCCGCGCTGCTGCCCGTGTGGCTGATGACAACCGTAAAGGAAGGCAAAACCTATACCTTCGCCGTCAACGGTCAGACCGGCAAGCTGACGTGCGACGTGCCCGCCGACAAGAAGAAATCCCTGCTGTGGGGCGGCGGCGTGTTCGCCGGAATCCTTGGCGTCGCCGCACTGATTCTTGCGCTGGTGGATGCGCTGGGCAGCGGTTCGCTGCTGATCTGCGCGGTGGTTGCGGCCATCATCGCGCTGGCGGTCGTCGGAGCGCTGAAGGGGCAGCTGAAGCAGGCGGCGCAGCAGAGCGCGGCAAGCGGCTATATCCGGGAGGGGTCCTTCCGCCTGGATGTGAACGCCGACCATTTTCTCTATGAAAGCACGACGAAGCGGAAGATTGAAAACAACACGCAGAAAAAATAACAGGAGGAATCGCTATGGGATTGATTGCGGCTGCATGGAACGCGGCGGGCGGCACACTGGCCAGCCAATGGAAAGAGTATTTTTATGTGGATTCCCTGCCGGACAACGTGCTGGCGACGAAAGCAGAGAAAAAGGTAAAAGCCCGCTTCGGCGGCAGCCGACGTGAGGACGACAACGTCATTTCGGACGGCAGCGTCGTCGCCGTGGCCGACGGCCAGTGTATGATGATCGTGGATCAGGGGAAAATCGTCGATTTCTGCGCCGAACCGGGCGAGTATATCTTTGAACAGGGCGGCGAACCCAGCATCTTCTACGGGCCGTTCAATGGCGAGAAGATGAAAGCCGTTTTGAAAACCACCTTCGACCGCCTTTCCTTCGGCGGTCAGGCCGGCAGGGATCAGCGGGTCTATTTCTTCAACACCAAGGAGATCCTGGGCAACAAATACGGAACGCCCAGCCCGGTTCCCTTCCGCGTGGTGGACGGCAATATCGGTCTGGACGTGGATATTTCCATTCGCTGTTTCGGCGAATACAGCTATCGCGTAATCAACCCGATGCTGTTTTACACCAATGTCTGCGGCAATGTGGAGGGCGACTACACGCGCGAGCAGATCGACAGCCAGCTCAAAAGCGAACTGCTGACTGCGCTTCAGCCCGCGTTCGCAAAGATTTCCGAGAAGGGCGTCCGCTACAGCGCGCTGCCGGGGCACACCACGGAGATCGCCGCCGCGCTCAACGACGTGCTTTCCGAAAAGTGGGCGGATCTGCGCGGCGTGGAGATCGTGTCCTTTGGCATAAACTCCGTCAAAGCCTCCGGAGAGGACGAGGCGATGATCAAGGAGCTGCAAAAGAACGCCGTTTTCCGCAACGCGAACATGGCGGCGGCGCATCTGGTGAGCGCGCAGGCGCAAGCCATGCAGGACGCCGCGAAAAACCAGGGCGGCGCGTTCACCGGCTTCATGGGCATGAATATGGCCCAGCAAGGCGGCGGAATCAATGCGGCACAGCTGTTCCAGATGGGCGCGCAGCAGCAGGCGCAGGCTCCGCAGCAGATCGCGCCGGTTCAGCCGGGCGCGAACGTCTGGAAGTGCGCCTGCGGCGCGACAGCCACCGGCAAGTTCTGCCCCGAATGCGGCGCGAAAAAGCCCGAACCCCAGCCTGCGGCAGGCCGGACGTGTTCCTGCGGCGCGGTCAACACCGGCAAATTCTGTTCGGAATGCGGCGCGAAGCGCCCGGCAGGCGCGCCGGTCTACCGCTGCGACAAGTGCGGCTGGCAGCCCGCCGATCCGGCGCATCCGCCGAAATTCTGCCCGGAATGCGGCGATTCGTTCGACGAGAGTGACCGTGTATAATGAATGCCGATCTGCTTTTACGCTGTTCGGATTATGGAGAAGGTAAAAGAACGAATGCTCCAACGCAATTAACAGTGCGTCTTATGCTCATATAGAAAGCTGTGGATGTTCCGAACGCTCTAAACCACTTGCTTCTCAGCCTGCGATTGTTTTCGCAGGTTTTTTTGTCCACTTTTCTTTGTCAGGCAGGCGTGTTTCTTTCCGCTTTCAGGCACCCGTTGTTTTATAAAAGCGAAGAAAGCGCCGTACAAAGACGCCAATCTGGTTTATCCTTATAAAAATGGACGGCGATGTTCTTCCTGCCCATACGGAGCAGCTGCGCTGCGACTACGCAAATATCCCCGTACCGTTTTGAAAACATCTGCAATCGAAGAAAATATCTGATTTTCCGTTCTTTTGGGATTCCTGTTTTTCCTTTGTTTTCAACAGTTTCTCCACAGATATTTCCCTGTTTTCAACAGCTTTTCCCACAATGTTATCCACATTATCCGATATTTTCGGCCTTTAAGCGTGAAAGATCCCCTTCGCTTTTCCCCTCAGGATCTGCGGGTTTGCACGCTTTTAGGGCGGCTGTTTTTTTCCTGTTTTGCACAGGCTGTCCACAGGTTTTCCCACATTGCCCACAGGTTTTCCACAAGTTTTCCCCATTCATAGCAAAACCCGGAGACGTTCAACGCCTCCGGGCTTTTTTATCCACAATCAGTAATTCGTGCCATAGAGCTTATTCTGGGTATTCTTGCCTGCGATGCCATCCACAGAAAGCCCCACGTCCTTCTGATAAGCGCGCACCGCGTCATACGTCCACTTGCCGTAAATGCCGTCGGCGGTGCGGACATAACTCTTATACCCCGCGTCGATGAGCGCCTGCTGCAATCTCTTCACCGCGTCGCCCTTGCATCCCCAATACAGCAGACGGTAACCGGTGCTGCTCGAAGACGAAGAGGACGAGCCGGACGCCGGACGCGCGGAAGACGAATAGAGGAGCTGCTGCGTGCCGGGATCGGCAACGCCGGTGACGGCCAGGCCGTTGCGGCTCTGGAAGCTGCGCACAGCGCGATAGGTATTGCTGCCGAAGTAGCCGTCCGCAGAACCGCTGAGGTAGCCAAGCGCTTTCAGTCGGCGCTGAAGCGGCACAACATTGGCGTTATAGCGATTGGAGCGGGAAAGCGTATCATAGCTGTCCGGAGAATAGCCGGAAGCCGCCTTCGCCTGCGACGAATAGAGCAGCTGCTGCGTCGCGCTATCGGCCTTGCCCGTAACAGCCAATCCGTTGACAGACTGGAACCAGCGCACGGCGCGCTGCGTGCCGCTGCCGAAGATACCATCCACACGGATGGTATAATAGCCCAAATCCTTGAGACGCTGCTGGAGCGTGTAAATGAGCGCCATGCCGCGATCGCCGCGCACCAGCGTCGGATACGTCTCGCCGCTCTCCTGATAGCCGATTGCGCTGACAGAGTAGAGTTCTTTCTGCGTCAGCTTGCCGGCCATGCCGTCCACACTCAGACCGTTGGCAGACTGGAACAGCCGCACGGCGGAAACCACGCTGTCGTTATAATAATTCGTCGCGGAAATCGGGTAACCGAGTTCAGCCAGACGGCTGGTCACCGCATACACGCCGTCGCCGCGGCTGCCGCGCTTGAGCAGGGTGTAATACGGCGTGCCGCCGACCGTCACATCCACAGTATAAGAGAGGGTGTTGCCCGCACCATAATACACGGTCAGCGTGAGGCGCGTGCCCTGTCCATAGGTATGCGGCAGGGTGAAGCGGACAATGCCGCGGCTGTCCGCAACGAGCGTCTGCTCATAATCGTCAGCTTTGAGGTGAACGGTTACGCCCGCAGTCGTCTTGGCGACGACGGTCAGGCTGTTGTTGTAAACCTGATCGACATCCAGTGCGGGCTTGGTCGCCGTGCCCGTGACGACAAACGTGCCCTGCATGGTCACGCGGCTGGCTTCGTCGCCGACGTATTCCGCTCTGACGGCGGTATACGTGCCCGCCGTGCGTTCGAGCTGCACGGTAAACGCGCCGTTCGCGTCGCTGGTGACAATCGCGCTGCTGCCGCCGTCCGGCACGGTGGAAATCGCAATACGCTCATTCGGTTTGGCCGTGCCGCTGACCGTGAGCTTGTTTTCGCCCGGCGTCACGCCCGCGATGGCGATGTTTACATTCTGCTCGGTCACGTTCAGGTTTTCAATCACCGTCGCGGATACGCCCGCCTGAGACGGCGCGTAATCGACGGAGACGGTATACGTGCCCGCCGCGAGATTTTCAAAGCTGACTCTGCCGACGCCCGCCGCAATCGCGCGTGTATCTCTGATCTGGCCATTTTGCAGCAGAGAAACCGCGACATTCAGCGGGCTGGCCGCTGTTACGTCCACGTCGATGCGCTTCACGCCGGCCGCCGCCGTGGCTGTGATAGCCTGCGCAACCGCCTTATTTTCAACAGTCAGGCCGATAATCGTCTTGTTGCCCGCAGACGAATCCGCATAAGCGATCACCAGCGTGTATGTACCCGCTGCAAGCTCGGTGAACGTCGCCTGGCCGCCGACGATTTTCGCCGTCTGCGCCTTGCCCGCCGCGTCAAGCAGCGTGGCCACCATGTCCTTATCCGCAGCGTTGGTGACCGTCACAGACAGCGTCTGCCCGTTGACGGAAGCCGTCGCTTCAATCTGAGAAGGCGCGGGCGTCGGCGCGCCCGCCGCCGTTACATCCACGCTTCCGGTATACGCCTGAACGTTGAACACAGGCGTGGTGTAATCCACCTTAACCTTGTACGTGCCCGTAGCGAGGTTTTCAAATTTGGCCAGGCCGCCGCCGTTTTGCAGCGTCTTGACCTCCGTGCTGCCGTCTGGCTTGGTGAGCGTGACCGTCAGTTCCAGCGCGCTGCCGCCGTATACATCGACCTCCAGCGTGCCTTCGCCCGCATACAGGCCGACGGTAAACGCGTTAGCGGTCGGCTGAGGCGTGGGGCTGTCGCTCGGCTTCGGGGTAACTTTCTCCACCGGCGCGCCGCTCTCCGCCGGCTTGGGCGTAATCGCTTCGGACGGCTTGGGCGTCTGCTCCGCTGCGGTGACGGCGATATTTTCCTGCCACGCGGATTCCTTTTCCGTAGGCGATTTGACGTACTGCGCGATCACGGCATACTGCCCGGCTTTCAAGCCCGTAAACTGAACGACCGCGCTGCCCGACGCGGACAGCGTAACCGTCTGCGAAGCAACGTCCTCCTCGTCCATCGTCGTCAAATCGACCGTCACATTCTGCCCGGCCGTGCCCGTCAGTTCGACCTCCAACGTACCGTTGCCGGGAGTAATGCGCGTCAATTTGAGCGCCGCGCGGGTCGGTTCGCTCGGCGTGGCCTCCATCAAGGCGATACCCGTATCCTCCGCCAAAACAGCAGGTGCCGCGGAAGCGGCAAGCAGGCACACCGCCAATGCCGTCGCGATTTTACGCTTCACTGTATTTTGATCCATCCTGATTCCCTCCATGATGAAAATCCCTTCAAACTCTATGGCATCATCTTATCACTTTTTCCGAGATTATGCAACCGACGACGCCTTCATGCGGCCTTTGCATACAGGACGAACAAGCGCCCCCGTTTCTTCCCGATTCATGGAAATTTTTATTGATTTTACGCTTCTTCCCATGTATGATGGAGAAAACGGACATCCTTTTTCAGGCGAATTCTTTCCAGAGATTTCCATGGAGGCAAATTATGGCAAACAATTTCCGCGCCATCGGCGCGACAACCTTTCTCGCCCCGATTCCGGCTGTGATGCTCTCCTGCCGGGGCACCGAGCCCGGCTTTGACCGGGACAATCTGATTACTGTGGCCTGGGCCGGCGTCGTCAACAGCGATCCGCCGATGGTAAGCGTCTCCATCCGCCCTTCGCGCCACTCCTACGCGCAGATTCTGCAATCCGGCGCATTCTGCCTGAATTTAATCGACCAGCCTCTCTGCCGCGCGGCGGATTTCTGCGGCGTCAAAAGCGGGCGGGATATCGATAAATTCGCCGAAATGCGCCTGCATGCCCGCGAAATCGAGGGTTTTCCCGCGCCGGCGCTGGATGAAGCCCCCGCGTTTCTCTGTTGCCGGGTGAAGCAGCGCATTCCGCTTGGCTCACACGACCTGTTTCTGTGCGCCGTGGAGCAGGTCTATGTGAAGGACGCGCTCTTTGACGCAGACGGCAGCCTGCACATGGGGCGCGCCAATCTGGTCAGCTATGCGCATGGGGAGTATTTCCCGCTCAAGCCGCGCCCGGAAGGTTTCTTCGGCTATTCCGTCGCACGGGAAGACGTACTCCGCCGCCGACTTGGCGCGCCGAAACCAGCCGCGCGCCGCACGCCCGGAAAACGGAACGGCAGGCGCTGAATTTCCCCCATTTTTCTCCATTTAAAGAGGAAGTGAACGCATGACCACCAGAGAACTGCTCTATATCAAGACCATTGCCGACGAGGGCAGCATGACCCGCGCCGCGCAGAAGCTGTTCGTCACCCAGCCGTCGCTGAGCCATTGCGTGATGAACATCGAGCAGCAGCTCGGCACGCGGTTGTTCACGCGCACTTCCGGCGGGCTGATGCTGACTTATGCGGGCGAAAAATATTACCGCATGGCCTGCGAAGTGCTGCGCGTCTACGCGGCGTTTGAATCCGAAATCAGCGAAGAGCGCGCGCTGGCTCAGGGCCGCGTGACCGTAGGCATCACCAATTATCTGGCGACGACGCACCTGCCGCGGATGCTGCCCGCGTTCCACAGGGAGCATCCGGGCATCGAAGTGCGCATCTGTGAGGAGACGACCGATCAGGTGGAGCGCAGCCTGCTCAGCGGCAGGCTGGATTTTGCCATTCTGCACACGGGGCCGGACGACGGCGTGACGGGCAACCCGGCGCTGGAATTTGAATCGCTGACGCGCGACCCGTTTCTCATCGCCGCGCCGCCCGACACGCATTTGTCGGCCTTGGCCAAGCAAAAAGAGGGCGCGCCCTATCCAGAGCTTGATCCAGCGCTGCTGGGCGACGAACCGTTTCTGATGGTTTCACCCGGGCAACGCATCCGGCAGATTACGGAT
>JABLTR010106603.1_pt1 | contig 22786 bp, 20 predicted proteins | sample 7160071 | NCBI WGS metagenome assembly JABLTR01 (sample SAMN14651230, study PRJNA627086) | human gut metagenome | isolation source: feces | host: Homo sapiens | reverse complement strand
GGACGAAGTGCGGCATGAGGCCACGCCGCTCCTCCGGCCCTCGGGGCACCGCATGGCCGAGAGCGTTGCGGACCTCATTTACGGGCAGATCCATCTGTATCCCTCGGAAGTCCATCTGGGGCTGCTCTCGGGGATGGAGGCGCTCGACGTGGTGCTCTGGAACGCGACGTTCGCCCCCGTGCAGCTCGTCGGCGTCAACAGTGCATCGTCCGCGGGCACGACGCTTTCGGGGTTCCGTCCGGGGGTGCTGCCGCCTACCGGCGCGCTCAAGGGCCTTCTCACCGTGTTGTCTTCCGGCCCGGCGCAGCAGGATACGACGTATACGTTCGTTACCGGCATCGGGGAACGGAGCCTGACGATCACGGCGTCGCGCGTGCTTCTGTTTCCGTTCTGGCCCGATTGGTCGGATGGTTTGGAGATCGATTACGCGTTCGACACCGTGCTGACGCGGGGTGAGAACGGCGACGAGCAGCGCCGCCCGTTGGCGAAGCGCCCCCTGCGGACGCTCCGTGCCACGATCTGGGGCGACGGCGTGAACGGGCAGCGGCTCCACCACCTTGTCCAGCACGGGAAAGATCGCGTGTTCGGCGTCCCTTTGTGGCAGGAGGCGCTGGACGTGACGGGGATCGACGCCACCCGGCAGGTGCTCATGCTTGGGAGGGATTTCAGCGACTGCTGGAATCTGACGCGGCTGTGCGATTTGATCATGCTGCATGAGCGCCGGAGCGGTACATTCATGGCTTGCTCCCTGCTTTCAAGGGACCCGGCGGGCCGGACGCTTTCCGTGACCGCGCCGGTTTCCGATGTGTTCGCGGGTGGCGCCACGCGGCTGGTCCCGCTGTTTACGGGTATCCTGACGAGCGCGGAGCCTGCCGTGGTTTCCGACGGGATGGAAACGTGGTCGGTTGAATTCCGGGAACTGGCGGGCGCGCAGCCTGCGCTGGGGGCGTTGCCCAACGCTCCTTCCGGGACGGGCGCATACCTCTGGCCGCACCGTCCCGACTGGTCGGGCGACGGCGTCGGCGGCACGTCGTCCCTGTTGCGTACGTTGCGTACCGTGCGCGGCGGCGTGATGGAACTGGGCGTCCGGAGGGATGTGGCCCCGTCGACGCATCGCCAGAAGTACCTGTTGCGGGAGCGGGAACTCGCCGACCTGCTGGATCGGGCCACAGCCCTGCGGGGGCGGTGGAAAGCGCTGCTGGTGCGCGATCCGCGTCAATATTTCACGCTGACCCGCGGGTCCACGGCGGACAAGGCGATCCTGTACGTGCGGGACAACGGCGCGAAGGACGGTTTCATCCCCAACCAGCGGCTGTGGATCGCCTTGCCGGGAGGGGATGTCCTGCTCCGCCGTCTCGTGGCCGTGGAAACCGCGAACGTGGGGGAACTGGCGCTGCATCTCAGTTCCGAACTCGGCGTGACCGTGCCCCCGGCCTCCCGGGTGGGCCGGGACTACTTCGCCCGTTTGGACACGGACTGCGTGGCCATCCGGCACGAATCCGCCGGGGTTTCCCGGTGTGAGTTGTCGTTTTGCACCATACCGGAGGAAAGCTGATGCGCACCGTATTGCCCCAGATTGTGGAACTCTACGAAATCATAGCCGATACCATACATACGCTCACAACCTCGCGGGAGCCCGTCCTGTGGCGCGGCGCGGAGTGGACGCCCGCCGCCGTCGAACGCGGCGAACTGCGGGGCAGCGTGGACGGCAAAGCCGCCACGGTGACGCTGACGGCGTGCATGGATACGCTGCTCACCCGGTATCTGGCTTCACTGCCCATCCTGCCGACGCGGGTGAACATTTATGAGCACGAGCCCGAGAGCGGGGATACGGTGCAGGTTTTCGGCGGCGTGGTGCTGGAGGTGATCCCGGGGGCGGACGCCACGCAGGTTTCGGTCAACTGCCTTTCGTCAAGCTGCATCCTCGATGCCATGCTGCCCCGCATGATCTACTCGGGACAGTGCCAGTTCGTGCTGTTCGATTCCGGTTGCGGGCTGGCGGCGCAGTCATGGGGAGTGACGGCGTCCGTGTCCGTGGATGGGTATCTGCTGGCGTCGCCGTCCTTCGCCGCGTACCCGAACGGGTATTTCACGCGCGGGTACGCGGCGGCGGGAGGGGATTTCCGGTTCATCGTCGCGCATGGCGGCGACACGATCACGCTCCAGCTGCCCTTCGATTCCCGGGTGGGCAACGGAGGGACCGTCACGGCATACCCCGGATGCGACGGCTCGCCCGCCACCTGCCGGGACCGTTTCGGCAATTCCGCCCGTTTCGGCGGCTGCGCCTCCATCCCGAGCCGGAACCCTGCCGTCTGGGGATTCAAATAGGAAACCGGAAGGGGATGCTTCAGGGGAAGAGGCCTCTTTTCCGTTTCCAAAGGAAGGACCGTTATGCACTATTTCGACAACGAGGCCGCGTGGGAAGCCTTCCGCGCGGAGGCGGAGTCATGGCTCGGGACCCCCTACAGGCATCTGCAGCGGTGCAAGGGGCGCGGCGCGGACTGCACGCTGTTCGTCGGGCAGGCGCTGCTGGATGCCGGGCTGCTGACCCGTCTGGAGTACGACTACTATCCCCGTGACTGGCACGAGCATACGCGGGACGAATACGTGCTGGAGGCCAGCCACCGGCATATGCGCGACTACTTGCGTCCGGGGTTGGAGATGGCCTCCCTGCCTGTGGGTACGCCGCTCCTGCGGGGCGACTGGCTGGCGTTTTCCACTACGGAACGCCGCGTGACCAACCATTGCGGTCTGGCTTGGCCCTGCGCCGACGGCGGGTTTCAGATGCTGCACGCCATCAACGACCGGGGCGTCTCGTTTACGCCGCTCGGGAACTGGTGGCTGAGGCGCATGACCCGGCACTTCCGCATCGTCATTGCCGAAGCGGAGGTGGCCGTATGGGCGTAGGGCTTATCATCGCCGCCGTGACCATCGGGGCGACCGTGGCGACGACGCTGTTCGCCAAGGGCCCGCGCTCCACGAAGGGGGCGGACATGGCCCCGGCCAATCTCGACGCCTTCCGTCTGACCACGGCTGAGGAAGGTACGGTCATCCCCCGCGTTTTCGGCACCGTCAGGCTGCCGGGAAACCTGCTGTACTACGGCAACCTTTCCAGCGAGCCGGAGTATGAGGAAACGACCGTGGGCGGCAAGGGCGGCAAAAAGAAAAAGCAGAAGGTGCTGCAAGGCTACCACTACCGTATGGACGTGTGGCAGGGCATCGGCATGGGGCCGCTGGAACTTGTCGGCGTATATCAGGACGACCGGCTGCTCACGGAGCAGGGCGGGGCCATCTCGTGCGCCGAACAGGTCTGGAACAACGGCACGGGCGCGTTTTATCCCGCGCAGGCCGGGCCGTACGCCAGCCGCCTCCCGGGAGTGTCCCATATCTGGCTCCGGCAGTTTTATCTGGGCTTCAACGTATCCATGATGCCGACGCTGCATTACGTGGTGCGGTTCTGCGGGGATATCCCGCTGGAACACGCCATCCTGTCCAACGGCGTGAATCCGGCGGCGATCATCCTCCAGCTGCTCCTTGATGCCGGGGCTTCGTGGTCTTCCATCGACAAGCCGAGTTTTTCCGCCGCCGCGTCGTTCTGGGCACAGAAGGGCTATGGCCTGAACATCGTGTTCTCGCGTCAGAAACCCGTACGCGATCACATTATGCAGGTGCTCGGGGCGGTGGGCGGCTGGCTCATCGAGCGGGCTGACGGGACGCTGTCCCTGCGGGCTCCAGATCCGGATGTGGCGCCCTCGGCGACGCTCGGGGAAGGCGACTTTCTGGAAGGTTCCTTTTCCTTCAAGCGGGCGGCGTGGGATACGACGTGGAACGATCTTTCCGGCAAGTTCACCGACGCGGCGCAGGACTATTCCGAGCGTGCCGTGACCGCCAACAACGCGGCCTCCATCCAGCTCCTCGGGCTGCGGCGCAAAAAGAGCGTGGATCTGACCGCCTTCACCGACCGCAGCGCGGCGCAGCGGCGCATTGAGGAACTGCGGGATGTGGAATCCTACCCGGCGGCTTCGTTCTCATTCGACGTGTCGCGTGACTATGCCCACATCGAGCAGGGGCAGATCCTCGAGATCACGCACCCGCGTTTCGGCCTTTCCGGGGTACGGGTGCGCGTGCTGGAAGTCGTACGCGGGAACCTGTCCGAGAACCGCATTTCGATTCAGGCCAGGCAGGTTGTGGAGCGGCTGTCCGGAACGTTCGTTCCTCCGGGGGAAACCCTGCCCGATCCGATGGCTCCTCCGACCGTCGTGTACCCGCCGGTCACCGGCATCCCGCCGTGGTCGGCTCCGGACCTCTCGCCGGTTCCCTTGCGGCACGCGCGGCTTTTCGAACTGCCGCGAAACCCGGAAACCGGATCCGAGCCCGTGGTCCTCGTGCTGGCGGCGCGGGAGCTGCTTTCCGAGGAAGGGGTGCTGGTGGAGCGTTCCGCCACGAACGCCGACTACAGCCCCGTTGGGCTGCTTTCGGCTCCGTGGGCGCAATACGGGACCCTTGCCGAGGCGTATCCGGCGAGTACGCTTGCCGTGGACGACACGCAGGGGCTGCTGTACCGGCCCTATAAGGAAGATCCGGCCTTCGGCCCGGTCAGCCGGACGGATCTGTTCGGGGCGCGGCGCATGGCGCTCGTCGGAGACGAATTGATGCTTTTCCAGACGGTCGTGCTTGAGGGCTCCGAGACGACGCGGCTCTCCGGCGTGGTGCGGGGCTACATGAATACGCCCGTCCAGGCGCACGCGTCGGGAGCGGCGATATGGGTATTCCGGAATCCGGGCGAGGGAAACACGGTGCAGGGACTGTCCATAGGCACGCACAACATCAAACTGCGGCCCGTTTCGGGAGACGAGGTGCTCGGCGCGGATCGGGTGGATCGCCTGTCTCTCGCCGTGACCGGAAAGGCGATGGTCCCGTGGCCCGTCGCCGGGCTGCGGGCGGTACGCACGGGGGATTCCGTCGCCGTAAGCTGGAGCCCGGTGGACGTTGCTTTCGGCGGGGCCGGGACGCGCACCGAGAACGAGAACGAGCCGGTGCCCGCCGGATTCTCCGGGGATTTCGTCCTTACGGCGGCGGGTACGGAGCATGTGGTCAACGGCACGTCCATCACCCTTACGCGCTCGGGACGCTTCGCGCTGTCCGTGACGGCGCGGCAGCTCGGGTATGTTTCCCCGGCGGCATACGTCACCGTGGAATCGCAGGACGGGGAATACGTGGCCTGAGCCGGGCATTCCAACGGATAAGAACGCAACGGCATGTTTCCCGTGGCCGGAGTTCCGGCCCATCCGGCCCTGCGGCCATTGGGGGGAGCGGACCGGCGAAACAAGCAAGGAGAAGACGCAATGGCGAGTTTGACCCCGACCGGGCTTGAAACGATCACCTATGGGCAGCAAGGCTGGAATGCCATCGTGACGGCGAACATGCAGCGCCTCAATACATGGCTCGGGAAGCTGCTCCCGTTGATGGACAGCCGGAGCCGTACGGCGGGGGCCGTCCCCGTGTGGAACGCCGTCAACGGCAACTGGGAGCCGTCCAATGCGGTGCAGGCCCTGCAAACGGAACTGGAGGCCCTCAAGTCCCGTGTGGCGGCGCTGGAGGCAGCGGCGGAAGAGCCGCCTTCCGCCTAGAATAAAGGCCGTTCCTGAGAGATCAGGAGCGGCCTTTGCCATATGAGCCGGAAGGTCTCGGAAGGAAGGAAAGAGAGGTCCGGCGGGGAGGCTTGGCAGTTCACGCCTTGGCGGAACTATTTTTCAAGGCAGGCTTTCACGGCCCCGAGAGCGGCTTCGAAGTCGACGTCGTGGGTGACTTCCTTGACGATCTGTTCATAGGCGATGACGCCGTTGGCGCAGATGACGAACACGGCGCGGCTGAGGAGGCGGAGTTCCTTGATGGCGACGCCATAGGCCGTACCAAAGGAAAGGTCGCGGTGGTCGGAGAGGGTTTCGACGGCGTCGACCCCGGCGGCTCCGCACCAGCGGGTCTGGGCGAAGGGCAGGTCGCAGCTGATGGTCAGGATGCGGACGTTGTCGGAAAGCTTGGCGGCTTCGGTGTTGAAACGGCGGGTCTGCATGTCGCAGACGGGCGTGTCGAGGGAAGGAACCACGCTGATGACCAGCACTTTGCCCTTGTAGTCGGCCAGCGTGCGCGGCGTGAGATCATTGGCGAGCACGCAGAATTCCGGGGCCGCTTCGCCCACGGAAACGCCTTTGCCGATGAGGGTCAGGGGATTGCCCTGGAAAGTGATGATGCCGGTGCGTTCCTCAATCATGATAAGCCTCCATCCCCCAAAAAACGGGAGCGTAGTGTTGTTCTGTGATGTGGGAAAAACGTTACCGCAAACACGATAGGATGTAAATAGAAATGATTCCTGATTAAGAGAAAATCACGGAACATATCATGCTCCCTTTCTTTTTTTGGGGGCGGCGCAACGATGGCGGGTGTTTCATCAACGAGAGTGGGAGCGTCAAAGCGGATCTCGAAACCTAAGGTGCGGATAAGATGAAGCGCGTGGGAAGGAAGGTTCGGGAGAGGGAGGCGTGTGACTCTTTGAGGAAACGCCACCCTCTCTGGGGATCAGGCATTTTTCCGGCAGGCGGCGGCGAAGCGGGCGGCCCAGTGCGGGACGGCTGGAGCAAAGAGGTGCGTGTACGCCGCGAAAGTGTTGCGGACGAGGAGCCCGTCGCGGCTCTTGAGGTTGTCCGGGCCTTCCGCCGCAAGCCCTTTGGCGCGATGCCCCGGTCCGGACATGCCCACGCCGGGCGAGAGGCGCAGGGTCGGTTCCAGTTCTCCGAGCGCGACGCAGCGGGAATAGTGGAACTCGTGCCCGCGCAGGAGAGCGCCTACCGGATGGAACGGGTTTTCGGCTTCCACGGTGGCCTCCACATAGCCGAGGCCCTGCGGACGCGGGCAGAATTCCGCCCGTGCGGGGAAAATCCCGGTCATGGGGTACTGCTTCCCGTTGATCTGCAACTCCTGGCACAGGACCATGAATCCCCCGCACTCGGCATAAATGGGCATACCGCGCATGGAGTATTCCCGGATTTCCGCCAGATGCGGGGAATCCGCGAGGCGTTCGGGAACCATTTCGGGGAATCCGCCGCCGAGATAGAGCCCGTCAAGGCGATCGCCGGGCCACGGTTCGGGCGAGAGCAGGCTCAATTCGACGAGTTCGGCTCCGGCCCGGCGCAGGGCTTCGAAATTTTCCTCATAATAGAACCACAGGGCCGCATCCCGTACGAAGCCGATGGTTACAGGCGTTACGGGCGGAAGGCCGGAGTGGATCAACGCTGAGGCGGACGGTTTCCTTGTGCTGGCTGGTTCCGGCGGGCGAGAGGGCTCCATGCCGGAAGACGCGCTTTCGGCGGCGGATACCCGCTCATTATGGGGCTGCGTAGTATCGCCGGGGGCGATGAACGTTTTTCCGAGATCGGTTTCCTCAGCCGTCGCATCGGCACTCTGAGGAGCTTTGCCGGAGCCTTCCCGAAGGGTGCCCGCTTCCCGGAAAGCGGCATCCTCTCCACCTTCCCAGAACGGTTCGACGTCCCGCAGATCCGGAGCGGAGCGGGCGAGGCGCAGGGCCGCGTCGATGTCCATGTAGCGTTCAATAAGCCCGGCAAGGGAGTCGAGGGCGGCGAGCAGGGAGGCCCGGCCCAGAGCGTCCGGAGTTTCGTCGTGCATGGAGACGAGCCCCATGTGCCGCTCGGGAATGGGGTTTTCGGCAAGCCGGGGGATTTCCCCGAGGACGGGGATGCCGGTGTATGTTTCGATGCTTTGCCGGATGAGGGCGGCGTGCCGCGAGGAAGCCACACGGTTGAGGACCACGCCCGCGAGATTGACGGGCTCGAAGTGGGCCAGCCCGGCAATGACCGCGGCGGCGGTGCGGGTCATCTTGGTGACCGTGAGGGTGAGCAGGACGGGCGCGCCAAGCGCGCGGGCGAGGGTCGCGGTGGAGCAGCTCCCCTGCACGTCGCGCCCGTCGTACAGGCCCCGGTTGCCTTCAATAATGGCAAGGTCGGCATCGCCGAATGAGGTGCAGAAAAGCGCGCGCAACCGGGCATCCGTCAAAAAAAAGGGATCAAGGTTGGTCGGCGTGCGTCCCGAAGCGAGGCCGAGCCATGCGGCGTCGATGTAGTCCGGGCCTTTTTTGCAGGGTTTGACGCGGAGGCCGCGAAGCGTCAGGGCCCGGGCGAGGCCGAGCGAGAGGAGCGTTTTCCCGCCGCCTCCGGAAAGGCCGGAGACGACAAGGCGGGGCGCGGTGATGGAGGGGAAAGCGGCATCCATGTTTATTCCTGAATGCGCAGGGCGCGTTTGGCTTCCCGGACTTTCTCCGGATCGTCGTCAAAGACATACCCGCGTTCAAGCAGCCGTGTCGTGTACACGCGGTTATAGAGGAACGCCCAGATGATGGCCACGAGCCAGAAGGATGACGCGCTGAGGATCAGGACAATGACCCCGGTGATGAGATCGCCACGGAATATGGCGGGAAAACCGCTGAAGAACAACGTCGTCCAGCTGAACCCGTAGAATCCGGTTGTGATGACGCCGGACTGCGCGTGCCTGAGTCGAATGTTTTGGGCCATGCCGTCTCCCGGAAAAGAAAAGGGAAGGAATCGCTTCCTTCCCTCAATATTCCCTCCCGTTCCCGGGCAAAGCGGGGACGGGAGGGAAAGGCGCGGAGGAAAGCTCCCCCGCAACCGTTAAGACTAGTTTTCGCCTTCGGAAGAGGCCTGCTTGCCGGCGCCCTTCAGACCGTACATGGTCGTGGAGCCGGAAGACCAGTATTCCAGAGACTCTTCGGACACGAGCACGGACAGGACGTTCTTGACGTCGCGGGTGCCCTTGGCGGGGAAGAGTTCAAGGAAGTCCTTGAAGTAGTACTTGGTCTTCGCGCCGGGACGGGACATCTTGTCCTTGAGGAAGTTGATGACAATTTCCTTGTCTTCGGCGGTGACTTCAGCGGCGGAAGCAGCTTCGTGGGCTTCGCCACCGTGGGCGGCGAGGGCCAGTTCAGAGAACTTGAACTGGGTGCTCTGGCGCCAGGTGTAGTAAGCCGGATCGCGGAAGTCGTCGATCAGGTGGTGGGTGAACTCAAGGCCGGTCAGTTCGAAGAAGGATTCCCAGCCGATGCGTTCGGCCCAGTCGCCCAGACGTTCGTACTTGTTGGCGTTTTCGGAGTACACTTCCACGATGTGCTTGATCGTGCTGGTGAGGGTGTTCCAGCGGGGCGGTTCGTTGGGAATGTACGCCACGACCACTTTGGAGAACTTGGGCATGGAGATACGGTTGGAAACCTTGCCGCCGACCATCAGGGCGATGCCGTCGCCTTCGCCGTCGGAGATGGGCAGGGCGGGGCACATGGTGTAGCAGTTACCGCAGTACATGCAGCGGTCCTGCTTGATGGCCACGGAGTTCACCTTCTTGCCGTCGTGTTCGCTCTTGACAGGGCGCACGGCGGCGGTGGGGCAGGCGGCGACAGCCAGCGGGATTTCGCAGAGCTGGTCAACCCACTGGTCGTCGATCATCGGAGGCTTGCGGTGGATACCCACGATACCGATGTCGGAGCAGTGCACGGCGCCGCACATGTTGATGCAGCAAGCCAGCGAAATGCGCACGGGGGCGGGCAGACGCATGTTCTTGAACTCTTCGAACATGGTGTCCATCACAGCCTTAACCGGGCCGGAGGCGTCGGTGGCGGGGGTGTGGCAGTGCACCCAGCCCTGGGTGTGCACGATGTTGGAAACGCCGGCGCCGGTGCCGCCGATGGGGAACTTGTAGGAGCCGGCGGCGAACTTGCGGCCCGCCAGGTCTTCCTTCAGGGCCTTCAGGGTGGCTTCGTCGGTCACCATGAATTCGATGTTGTTACGGGTCGTCCAGCGAACGTGCCCATCGCAGTACTTGTCGGCGATTTCGCAGATTTCGCGGATGTTGGTAACGGACATCGTACGGGTGCCGCCACAGCGCACGGTGTACACCTTATCGCCGGATTCGGCGACGTGCACGAGCACGCCGGGTTCCAGGATTTCGTGGTACAGCCATTTGCCGAAGTTCTTCTTGATGACTTCAGGGAAGAACGAGTCGTATTTGCGGGGGCCAATATCGGAGATACGGCCTTCCATCGGCTTTTCAGGATTGTAGCCGGAAGAAACAAACGCCATGGTAATTCTCCCTTCTCTTTAGCGTTGATGTCTGGAGCGGTAAGCAGCCAGGTCACGGTTCCAGCCGCCGGGCACTTCTTCTTCCTTGAAGAAGATGTACGGGTTGGAACGCGGTTCCTTGACGTGCTGAGCAAGAGCGGGGATTTCGGTGACTTCAAGCAGCTTCTGGAAGGACAGACGCTTCATGGTTTCGCCGAGACGTTCGCGGTTCTTGCCTTCTTCCATCCACCAATCCCAAATCTTTTCAATGATTTCTTTGACTTCGGTGTAAGGAGCTTCAACCGGGACGAAGGGAACGAGCAAGGAGCCCATCTGAGCGCCGTCAACGACCGGGGCCTTGGCGCCGCAGAGGATGGACGCGCCGCGTTCGTCGCCGATGTGCAGGGCGCGGGGCATGGTGTTGATACAGTGCATACAACGCACGCATTCGGCGTTGTTGATGAAGAGGCGGCTGCCGTCCCATTTCATGCACTTGGAGGGGCACAGGTTGATGACTTCGGCTTCGATGTCGAACTTGCCCCAGTCACGACCGGCGTGAGCACCGGCGTTGGGGGCGAATTCGCCGGCAACGTAGGCTTTCACAGCTTCCTGATCGATCTTGATGTCGTCCTTCCACGTACCCACGACGGCAAAGTCGGAACGGGCCATAGCGGCCACGCAGCCGTTCGGGCAGCCGTCGAACTTGAACTTGAACTTGTAGGGGAAGGCGGGACGGTGCAGCTCGTCCTGATAGTCCATGGTGAGCTGATAGCAAGCGTCCTGCGTGTTGTAGCAGGCGTATTCGCAGCGGCTCTGGCCAAGGCAGGCGGCAGGCGTACGGAGGTTCGAACCGGAACCGCCGAGGTCGACGTCAAGCTTGTGGGTGAGATCGTAGAAGATCTCTTCAAGCTGCGGGGTCTGGGTGCCGATGAGCACGATGTCGCCGGTGGAACCGTGCATGTTGGTCAGACCGGAGCCACGGAGTTCCCAAATGTCGCACAGGCCACGCAGGAATTCGGTGGAGTAGTACTTACCGGAGGGCTGAGCCACGCGGACGGTGTGGAAGTGAGCCACGCCGGGGAACATTTCGGGCTGGTCGCAGTAACGGCCGATAACGCCGCCGCCGTAACCGAACACGCCCACGATGCCGCCGTGCTTCCAGTGCGTTTCCCCTTCTTTATAGGAGAGTTCAAGCACGCCGAGCAGGTCGTCGGGAGCGTCGGCGGGAACCTGAAATTCCACGTTGTCGGGGTTGGCCGCTCTGTATTCAGCTTCCTGCTTGATGTCGGACACGAAGCTGGGCCAGGGGCCAGTTTCGAGTTGATCCAACAAGGGAGTTGGATGTTTGATTGCCATTGCCTTACCTCCACTTGGTTTGGTTGGTAACCGCATTGTGGTGCGGCTGAGCGCCGCGGGATATTCTAAGACGGCCCGGGCGCAAACGCGCGAGCCTGATCTCAGTTATCTTACTTCTTGTTAAAAATACCATGCAGTTCTTGTTTGTGTCAAGGAAGGCTCGAGAAACACAGTGTCATCAAAGGATTTTGTGCACATTTAGCCCCGCGGAGCCGGGAACTCGTGCAAATGGCGCGTGATTAGGGCACGATAGAGGATAGAGTGAATTTCTGCACCAGTCCGAAAAGGGCTTTTGGAGAGTTGAAAACCGTTTCCCTCTTTGTCTTTTTTGTATAAAAAGTATGTTTAAACAGTGTGATAGTTGTTGACGGAAAAAGTTGTGCAAAGAAGAACGAAAAAGATTTAGTGATTTTTTGAACAATATTCTGGGAGCTGAGTATGTTTTCCCTTTAATACTAGCTGATTAAGCTGCTTTTGGGCCAAAGTCCAACAGGACGCACGAAAAGACTCCCATGAAAAACAGGGGAGGTTGTCCCAAAAGGCGCGGTGTGGAGCCCCGAAGAGTGGCGGGTGCCGGGCATACGGAAAGGCGCTTGCAGAGGGCGGCTCAAACCGTCGTTAGCGGGTGTTTTCGGCGACCAGCGTGGGGAGGCAGGTGACGCTTGCTTCAGTGTGCCTGGCTCTGGCTTTGCTCAGGGCGTGTTGCGCATCCCGGTAGCGGGTGAAGGGGCCCTGGCCGACGAAGTATTGCGTGCGGCCGTTGGGAAGGCGTTCCGAGAGGATTTTGAGTTCGCCGGACCGGTTGCGGGAAGTCTGCTTGGTGAGCTTGGAGGAGCTGGCGGACGAAAGCGTTTTGAGCTTGTTTTGGGCGTCCTTGAGCGTGCGTGCGCTGGCCAGCCGCAGGTAAAAGGCGTTGTTCCGGAGGACCGGGATGCCCCGCTTGTCGGCGACGACCTCGACTTGAACGGAAATCACGCCGCGCCGGATCATGTTCAGCTTGCTGGCGGCGGCCCTGGAAACGTCGAGGATGAGTTTTTTCTTGCCCGGCCCGCGGTCGTTGATGCGGACGAGCAGGTTGTTCCCATTGGAAAGGTTGGTCACGCGGACGATGGTCCCCAAAGGAAGGGAGCGGTGCGCCGCCGTGAATTCGTTCTTGTTGTAGCGTTCCCCATTGGCTGTTTTCTTGCCGTGGAACGAGTCGCTGTAGAAGGTGGCTCCCCCGGTGAAGACCTCAAGCATGGGGCCCGGAGATCGGCCTTCCGCCTGCTGGACGGCGGCCAAATAAAAGGGAAGAGCCAAGAGCAGCAGGGTGATGGCTCGTTTTATCATGCGTATCCTTAGCGCTGCGGCCCCGTACGGCAGGCCTCCCGCGCCTGGCGGAAGAGAAAGGGCCTTGGTTTACCTCGTGATGGAGTGTGGAATTGTCATATATTTCACCCAGACTACGGATTCTGTCAACCCCGGCTTTCCATGCGCCCTCAACAAGCCTCTTAAGGCAAGGAACATGCGGGATTCCGGGCGTACCGACACTTGGGCCGGCGCTCCGTGGGCCTTGACCTGGCGCTGAACCGGATAGTATCGTGTTTTCGGCCCTTTCGATGGGCTTTCACCCGCTCCCGCCCGCCGGACGTTTTTCCGCGCGGAGGCGGCGGACAACGGCTTACCGGGAAGAACTATGCTTGCCATCCTTGACTACAAGGCGGGGAACCAGACCAGCGTGCGCCGCGCGCTCGATCATCTGGGCATTCCCTGCGTCATCACTGCCGATCCCGCCGTCGTGGACAGCGCGGCCGGCGTGATTTTCCCCGGCGTGGGCGCGGCCGGACAGGCCATGCGCCACCTTCAGGATTCCGGCCTCGACGCTGTGCTGCGCAATGTCGTCTCGTCGGGCAGGCCCCTGCTCGGGATCTGCCTCGGCTGCCAGATCATGGTGGCCCACAGCGACGAGAACGACACGCCGACCCTCGGCCTCGTGGAAGGCCGCTGCGTGCGTTTCGACGAGCACCTGGAGGAAGGCGGGGCGCCTATCCGCATCCCGCACATGGGCTGGAACACGATTTCCCGCAAGCAGGAGAGCCCCATCCTGAAGGATGTCCCGGCTGACGCGGCCTTCTATTTCGTGCACGGCTATTATGTGGAGACGGCCCCGGAAAAGGTCATCGCCACAAGCTGTTACGGTACGGAATTTTGCGCGGTGTATGGGCAGGACGGCCTGTGGGCCATCCAGTTCCACCCGGAAAAGAGCGGGCGGCCGGGATTGAAGATCCTTTCCAATTTCTATGAATGGTGCATGGCACGCAGCGCGGGAGGCCGGGTATGCTGACGAAACGGGTTATCCCTTGCCTTGACGTGCGCAACGGGCGCCTGACCAAGGGCGTCAAGTTCGTGGGCAACGAAGACATCGGCGATCCGGTGGAAACCGCCCGGCAGTATTACGAGGCCGGGGCCGACGAAATCGTCTTTTACGACATCACGGCTTCCGCCGAGGCGCGCGGGATCTTCCTCGACGTGGTGGAAAAGGTCGCCTCGGAGATTTTCATCCCCTTCTCCGTGGGGGGCGGCATTTCCACGGTACAGGACATGCGGGCCGTGCTGCTCGCGGGCGCGGAAAAGATTTCCGTGAACTCCGCCGCCGTGAAGCATCCTGAAATCATTTCGCAGGGCGCGGACGCGTTCGGCTCGCAGGCCATTGTGGTCGGCATGGACGTGAAGCGGGTTCCCGTCACCCCGGAAATCCCGTCCGGATACGAGATCGTGATCCACGGCGGGCGCAAGGCCATGGGAATCGACGCCATCGAGTGGGCGAAGCGCTGCGAGGCGCTCGGCGCGGGCGAGCTGTGCGTCAACTCCATCGACGCCGACGGAACCAAGGACGGCTATGAGCTGACGCTCACCCGTTTGATCTGCGACGCCGTGCGTATCCCCGTCATCGCTTCCGGCGGCGCGGGGAGCCCGCAGCACATGGTGGACGCCGTGACGGAAGGCCGCGCTTCGGCGGCGCTCATCGCCTCCATCGTGCATTACGGCGAATATACGATCGGGCAGCTCAAGCAATACATGGCGGATCGCGGCGTGCCCGTCCGCCTGACGTGGTAGGCATGTCGGGCCTGACGACCGGCCTTGTCCGGCGTGATCTGCTGGATCTGGAGCAGCGGCTGCGGGACAGTCTGTACCGCGTGCTCCCGTTCGAGGCACACGCCGTCTATTTTCCCCGCCAGACCCGTTCGAAGGAACCGGAATGGCTGCCGGACGAGGGAAAGCTTTTGCTGCCGCTCGTCCGGCAAGGGGAACTCCTCGGCGTGTTCATGGCCCGTGTGCCCGACGCCGAGCGCGTGACGGCGCTGCTGCCGTCCCTGCCCGGCATCGTCGATCTGTGCCTTGAGAATCTGGAGCTGTACAAGGCCGGGCGGCTTGATCCCCGCTCGGGGCTTGCGACCCATGAAGTGCTGTTGGAGCGGCTCACGCAGGAAACCGGGGCCATACAGTCGGCGTTCGCGCGGGAGTTCGGGCTGGAAAGCGGCGAAGGCAGCAGCCGGGGCGGTACGCTCGGCCTCATTGTCGTCCGGTTCGACGGCGTGCGCGAGGTGGCCCGGAATATCAGCTACGGTTTTGCGGATCGGCTCGTGGGCAAGCTGGTGGAGGCGTTTTCCGGCCAGCTCCCCGAGCAGGCGTTCGGCGCGCGCATCGGCGACAGCGCGGTTGCGGTGTTCCTTCCCGAAGCCACGCGCCCCGAGTGCGAAAACCTTTCCGCCGCCATCCTGCGGGCGATGGAGCAGGTACGCCTGCCCGATCCGCTGATCGGCAGGCAGTTCGGCGTGCAGCCCCATGCGGGCTATGCGCTCTATCCGCAGGATATGGACGGGACCCGCCAGCGCAGTTCGGAAGAGCACGGGCGTATCCTGCTGCACAAGGCCCAGCTCGCGGCGGAAGTGGCCCGCACGCGCGGCCCCGGCGGTTTCCAGGCGGGCCGGGTCATGGGGTACGGCAGGCTGCTTCTCGAAGGCGGGCACATCCGGCAGGTGATGCCCCTTTCGCGGGTCCTGACCTCGCTCGGCCGGAGCGTGGGCGCGCGGGAAGGCCAGCACTTCTCGGTCTGGTCGGTGAACTACGCGGTCAAGGGCGGTTCCGGGGACGAGTCCCTCCAGCCGCTCTACAAGGGCGAGATCGTCCTGCTGGAAGTCCGTGAATCGGAATCCGTGGCGGAGATCCTGCACCTTGGCGATCCCGCGTGGCCGCTTGAGCCCGACGACGCCCTGACGCTGCTTCAGGAGGAGCAAAGGCTGAGCGTGCAGAACGCGGCCCCCGAAGGGCAGGACGACGGCGTGTTCCACCGTCCCGATCCTCTGACCGGGCTCCTGCGGCATGGCGATTTCCTTGCCCATCTGGCGCGGGCGTGCAGTGAGTGCGAACGGTTTTCGCTGGCCCTGCTGCACGTGGACATGGCGCGCCGCGACGGTGAATCTTCCGGCGCGATCCAGCCCATGACGCAGCCCGAGCACATTATGGCGCAGGTGGCCGATCTCGCCCGTTCCGTATGCGGCAGGAAGGTGCTCGGCGGACGCTTCGGGCTGAACAGCCTCATCTTTTTCCATCCCGATCTGGAGGCCGAACCGCTCCGCGAGCTGTACGAAAAGCTGTGCGCCGACATCGCCTCGCGCCTCGGCGTGCGCGCGGGCGTGGGGCTGGCCTGCTGGCCGTTCCTCGATCTCCGGCCTTCGGACATGATCGAAGGCGCCCGCAAGGCGCTTGAATACGCGCTCCTGCTCCCCGCGCCGCATATCGGGCAGTTCGGTTCTCTCGCCCTGAACATCAGCGCGGACAAGCGGCACTGCCGGGGCGACGTGTTCGGGGCCATCGAAGAGTATAAGCTTGCCCTGCTGGCCGACGAGGATAATGTACTGGCGTGGAATTCCCTCGGCGTCTGCCTTGCCTCGCTTGGGCGCCATGCCGAAGCCCGGCGCTTTTTCGAGGAGGCGATCCAGCGTACCCCGGACGATCCCGCGCTGGCCTACAACCTCGGCGCGGTCTGCCAGAGCCTGCACGACAACGAGGCGGCTGCGGAGCATTTCCGCACCTGCATCCGGCTGTCGCCCTCGCATCTGTATGCGCTGATCCGGCTCGGGCAGCTCGACGAGGCGGAGGAACGGCTTGAAGAGGCCCGCGCCCGGTTCGAGTCGGCGGCGGCCCTCGACACCGGGAGCCCGCTCCCGTACCGGCATCTTGCCCGTCTCGCCCTGCGGCTCGGCAAAGCGGATCAGGCCCGTGAGCATCTGCACCAGGCGTTGCTCCGCAATCCCCGAGATGTGGCCGCCCTCAGCCTTATGGCCGACCTCTACCTTGACGGCGGCGAAGATCCGGAGCTTGCGGAATCGCTGGCCCGCCAGAGCGTGGCCCTGCGTCCCGAATATCGGAATGGCTGGCTGGTGCTTTCCCGCGCCCTCGAAGTGCAGGGCCGTCTGTCGGACGCCCGCGAAGCCTTGCTGAAGGCCGGGGAATTGTAGAAAAGCCAGATTGGAAAAGAGGAGGGGGCCTCTTTGCGGAAGGGGTCCTCCTCTTTTCTCCTGCCACTGCCGTTACTCTTCTCCGCTCTCCGCCGCCCTTTCCCCGTACTTCTCCGCACGGCCCGCGCCCCTAGGCGAGGCTTGGTTCTTTTGCAGGCGAAAGGGCTTGCTGCACGGCTCAAGCTGAAGCGGCTGCAAGGGGCGGCGAACCTCATTCCTCCGTCTCTTGGGAGCCCTTCCGCCTCTGATCCGGGGCGTATTTTTTGAGTGTGCCTTCTTTTTCCAGCGTACTGCACAGGATATAAAAGGGGTAGATGAGGGCCAGCCCCGCCACGGCGCCCAGCTCCACGGCCTCGATGAGCGACAGGTCCGCTTCCCGCCGGGCACAGATGATGGGGGCGAAGACGACCCCGAGCAGGACGTGGAAAAGGCAGGGAAGCCAGCTTTGCGTGGGCAGCAGGAGCAGAGGGACGGAGAGGGCGGCCCCGGGGATGAGCCCGATCCAGAGGGGCGGGGATTGATGCGTCATGGCCGCGTAGGTCAAGCCCGCCAGCAATCCGCCGTAGGATATGACGAAGAGGAAGTAGCACCGGCGCTTGAGGCGCGCGTAGCTTGCAAGCTCGGACCGTATGGAGAAGCCCATTGCCGTCTCCTTGGCTGCGTTGCGTCGTGGCCCGCTGCGTTTGGCGGCAGGGGCGGGGTTGAGGCTCTGCGGCAACCCGTCAGGCTAGCCCGCCGGTTCGTCTTCGGGCTGCGCCGCTTGCGGAAGGACGACTCCCGGATACGCGGCCATTCCGGCCATGAAGCCCCAGAGCATCGTGGGAATCAGGCCGAAATCCAGCCCTTTCAATGCGGCGGTGGCGGGAGCGAAGAGGGCGCCCGCAAACGCGCAGATCAGGGCGGGAATCCAGCCTCCGTAGGGCATGAGCAGAAACAGGGCGCACAGGATCGCGCTCGGGAGCATTCCTAGCGCTGCGAACAGGTTCCGATCAAAGGGAATGCCGGGCGTAAAGTGATACTACACGCTCACGCACACCCCAAGCACTGAAACGAGGAACACAAGGAAACATCTGTCTCCCGAAGGCGTGCATTTTCTGGAAAAGGCGGGAAAGCTGGAGGGAGCCATAAAACGTCCTCCCATGATGCGGAAGCGTTTTTCTGTAAAGCATGGGGGGCAGGTCCGGATTCCGGCAGTGAAGTCCTGCGGTCCGCATTCCTATCGAATGGCGCGGAACGTTGGGCAAACACCAAGAAGGACGAAACGGAGCGGTTCCGTCCGAGGGAAGGAAAAGGAGGCAACCCGGTTTCGCCGGACTGCCCCCCTGTCAATCAATCGTCGTCGGTAGGACGGATGGTCAGCACAGGGCAAGTCGCGTTCTTCACGACCTTTTCAGCCACGGAGCCGAACAGGATCAGGTCGATGCCCTTGCGTCCGCGGGTACCCATAACGATGATGTCGGCCTGTTCGCTTTCGGCGAGGGCAAGGATTTCTTCAGCCGCGTAGCCGACGACGACAACGCCGCGGGCATCCACGCCGGTGAAGTGTTCGGATACAAAGTCGGTCATCGAGCGTTCGGCACCGGAAACGATTTCACCGACAAAGTTGTCGATGGTATTCGGCGGCACATGGAAACCCGTGTACTGGGTCAGCGTGGGGGCGGCGTATACTGCCACAATGCTGGCTCCGGACATCTTGGCGAGCATAACGGCGTATTCGGCTACGGATTCGCTCTGATCCGACAGGTCCAGGGCGCACAGGATCTTCTTCAAGGCAGGCATGACTCTTCTCCCTGTAAAAGATTGCACAGTGGAGAGCTTTACTGCGGAACGGCGCAGGAGCGCTCTTTGAGATTAATCAGACTGTAATCGTTTTTTCGTTAACAAACAAGAGGCCGCCTTTTATTCGTTTCCCTCTTGTGCATTGCCGGAAGCCGAGGATCGGGGGAAAAAGCGGACAGTGACGGAACTGTGGCGAAAACCAAACGTTTTCGCGCTGATGAAAAAAGGTACATTTTTTTCTTGACAGGAAACCGGATTGAGGACTAGTTTTCACGAAACACATTTGAGGACAACATGACCAACTACACCGCCACCGCATTTACCGCTTCCAACGAAAGCAGCCGCTTTTGGGGCTTCTTTTTTTATTTTGGTCGCGCCTGCGGTACAGGGGTGTGTGGGGTGTTGTTGTAAAGCAAAACCAGACATTCAGGGCCGCGGGTGCAAATCCGCGGCCTTTCTTTTTGCCGCGGATCCATGCAGCAGCTTCCCTGTGCAAACACACAAAGGATGGAATACCATGAATCTCGGCAAGCAAGTTCGTCTCCAGCGCATTTTCAATCGTGAAACCGGCCGCGCCATCATTGTTCCTATGGATCACGGCGTCTCTGTCGGTCCTATCGAAGGCATCGAGAATATCCACAAAACAGTCTCAGACATGGCCGACGGCGGCGCTGATGCTGTTCTGATGCACAAAGGGCTGTGCCGCTGCTGCTTCCGCGCTTCCGGCGAAGGTAAAGACGTCGGCCTGATCATCCATCTTTCCGCTTCCACGTCCCTGTCCAGCTACTCCAACAAGAAACGCCTCGTATGCACCGTTGAGGAAGCCATCCGCCGTGGTGCCGACGGCGTTTCCGTGCATGTGAACCTCGGTGACGACAACGAGAGCGATATGCTCGCCGACCTCGGTGAAGTCGCCCGTGTGGCCGAAGAATGGAGTATGCCTCTCCTCGCCATGCTGTACGCCCGCGGCCCCCGCATCTCCAATGAATACGATCCCGCCGTCGTTGCCCATTGTGCCCGCGTGGGCGTGGAGCTCGGCGCCGACATCGTGAAAGTCCCTTACACCGGAGACATCGATTCCTTCGCCGACGTCATCGCCGGCTGCTGCGTGCCTGTGGTCATCGCCGGCGGCCCCCGCACCGAGACCACCCGCGAATTCCTCGAAATGGTGGACAACTCCCTCAAGGCGGGCGGTTCCGGCCTTTCCGTGGGCCGCAACGTGTTCCAGCATCCCAAGCGCGTGCAGCTCGTCCGTGCCCTGCGCGGCCTGGTCCATCAGGGCCTGTCCTTGGACGAAGCGCTGGCCGTTGTGGAAGGCTAGCGGGAGCGGGGGAGGGCGTTTCCTGACGGGCGCTCCCCCCGGCCTCAATCCGGGAAACGCCGGTTTGGTAGAGGCGTCTGCGCGGCGGAAGCTGCGCTGGGAAAAGGGAAGGGGAAAGGTTCCGGGGAGTTCCGGGGCCGTCATTTTCCGGTCAGGACATGAAGCCTGATGCGGTTGAAACAACAGGAACGGGACCATGCCTGACATTTATTTCAAGAGCGTGCCTTTCAGCAAGGAAGACGTGACGTTGGCCCTCGAATCCGGCGTCGACGGGATCATCACCGAAGCCGAACACGTGGAGGGCGTCCGCTCCCTGGCCCTGTGCGACGTGCGGGCCGAGGCGGACATGCCGTCCGTGGGGCTCGGCTCCAAGGCCGAGGAAGAATCCATCGCCTCCCGCATCGCCGGGGGCGAGCGGCTCGTACTGGCTCAGGGGTGGGAGATCATCCCGGTGGAAAATCTGCTCGCGCAGCCCGCCGTGGCCGGAAAGCTCGCGGTCGAGGTCGCTTCGCTGGCCGAAGCCCGTCTTGCGGCGGGGGTTCTCGAATGCGGCGTGCCCGTCGTGGTGGTGCTTCCCGAAGCGCTGGCAAGCCTCAAGAACATCGTATCGGAGCTGAAATTGTCGCAAGGCACGCTGACGCTGGACAAGGCGACCATTACCGAAGTGAAGACCGTGGGCCTCGGGCACCGCGTCTGCGTCGATACGCTGACCCTCATGGAGCGGGGGCAAGGGATGCTGGTGGGCAACTCCAGCGCCTTCACCTTCCTTACGCACGCCGAAACGGAGCACAACGAATATGTGGCGGCGCGGCCTTTCCGCATCAACGCGGGCGGCGTGCACGCCTATGCGGTAATGCCCGGCGACAAGACCTGCTACGTGGGCGAATTGCGCTCCGGGGACGAAGTCCTTATCGTGGATAAGGACGGGCGCACGTCGCTCGCCACCATAGGGCGCATCAAGACCGAGGTGCGGCCCATGCTGATGATCACGGCCCAGATGGAAACGCCGGAAGGCACGCGCACCGGCTCCGTCTTTTTGCAGAACGCCGAAACCATCCGCCTTGTGCGGCCTGACGGGACGCCCGTCAGCGTGGTCGCGCTCCGGCCCGGCGACGAAGTCATCTGCCGAGCCGATGTGGCCGGGCGTCATTTCGGTATGCGCATTCAGGAAAACATCCGCGAGATATAGTCATGCCCGAATCCAACGATACCCCGGACGGCTGGTCCGAAGCCGCAGCCGCGAAACAGTCCGAAGCGCTTCAGGGGCTGCGCCTCCAGATCGACGCCGTGGACCGCGAACTGCTGGCCCTGCTCAACCGCCGTGCCTCCCTGAGCCTTGAAGTGGGGCGGGTGAAGGCGAATACGTCCGGTCCTGTCTTCCGCCCGCAGCGCGAACGGCAGATTCTGGACAACCTTGCCAGCGAGAACTCAGGCCCCCTGCCCGAGGAGCATCTGCGTTCCATCTGGCATGAAATTTTCGCTTCGTCCCGTACCCTTCAGCGTCCCGTATCCGTGGCCTATCTCGGCCCCGAGGGTACGAACTCGTATTTCGCGGCTGTGGATCTGCTCGGGAATCTTATGGATTACCGGCCTTGCAAGAACTTCCGGGAGGCCTTCGCCGCCGTGCACGGAGGCGAGTGCGCGCTCGGCGTGATCCCGCTTGAGAACGTCCTGCAGGGCTCCGTGGGGCAGTGCTTCGATCTCTTCATGGAATACGATGTGTACATCCAGACCGAGTCGGTCGCCCGCATCCAGCACACGCTGTTGTCCGTGGAATCGTCTCCGGAAGCGATCAAAGTGGTGTATTCCCATCCGCAGGCGCTTGCCCAGTGCCAGCGCTGGCTGCGTCAGCACCTGCCCGAAGCCTCTCTTATGGCCTGCGATTCCACCGCCGCCGCCGCGCGCCGGGCGGTTTCCGAGCCGGGGAGCGCCGCCATCGGGCACAAGAGCCTGTCCACGATGCTCGGTTTGCCCATCCTTGCCTATAATCTTGAGGATGAGCCGACGAATCAGACGCGTTTTGTGGTCATCGGCCCCAAGCCCACGGACACTTCCGCAGCCAACAAGACTTCGGTACTGTTCACGCTGCCCGACAAGCCCGGCTCTCTGGCGGGTATTTTGGATCTGCTGTTCAAGGCGGGGGTGAATCTCCGCAAGCTGGAGTCGCGCCCCTTGCGCTCTCAGAGCTGGAAGTACGCCTTTTTCGCCGATCTCGAGACGAACCTGCTCAAGCCCGAGCTCTCCGGCGTCCTCGCCGAACTCCGCAACACCTGCCACTCGTTCAGGCTGTTGGGCTGCTACACGGCAGGGGAGTAGTGAGGGAAGGAAAATGAAGATTGTGGAAGGGAGGGAAAACTTTTCTGGAGAAAAGCTTTTCCCTCCCTTCCACAAACCCCATCCCTCCCTTTCCAAAGACTTTTGTGTTTATCGAATCCCTGTTGGGCCGTTTTCCCTGTGGGCGGAAGCATGAAAGAAGGGAAACACGTTAGCGTTTTTTGCTTTTTGAAAACAATGACCTTTTAATGGATTCGCTTTAGGGGAAACGGATCGGTTTTGCTTATGAAAAAGGCCCGCATCACGATGCGGGCCTTTTGTTTTCTGTTGCGTCTCCGGGAGACGTACGCCTCCGAAACGGGATGGCGCGGCCTGCCCATCCTTCGTTGAGCCATACAAAGGTCTTGGGAGGGGAAGGG
>JABLTR010059736.1_pt1 | contig 22824 bp, 34 predicted proteins | sample 7160071 | NCBI WGS metagenome assembly JABLTR01 (sample SAMN14651230, study PRJNA627086) | human gut metagenome | isolation source: feces | host: Homo sapiens | reverse complement strand
TTTTTAATATATATATATATATATATATATCCTATGGACGAATCCTGTTAATTAGTATAAAATAGAGTAGGAGGATTGACTGTATTTTTATACAGTCAAATTCAAAATATTGAAAGGAAGGCAAAAAAATGAGAAAAACAAAACGGGTTATTAGCACATTGCTAAGTATCCTCATAATTATTGGATGCTTTGCAATACCTACGACAGCGGCCGCAAGCGGAACAATAACAAATATTGCTCCTAATGCGACTCCGAGCACATCGTATTGTTCTCCTTGGGAAACGCTTGAAGCGATCCAATTTACAACAGATCCGGAAAATTCAGGATTTATAACAGGAGATCAATATGGAAACTGGTCTGAACAAGGCACACAATGGGTCCAGTATGATTTCCAAAAAACACAAGTAATAAGTTCGTCCAAAGTATATTGGGCTGAAGACGGTGGCGGAGTTTTATGTCCTAAATCCGCTGTTATGCAGTATTGGAACGGAGGCCAATGGGTTGATATCGCTCCTGTAGATGTACAAATTGATAAATATAATGAAATAACATTTGAAGAAATTGCAACTAAAAAAGTAAGATTGCAGTTTGAGAGCAATGGAGCCTCTACAGGTATTAAAAGATGGCAAGTATATGGATATGAATCAGAAATACAATTAAATGAAGCGCCTACTGTAAACGCTGGTTTAGGTTATTATACAATACTTCCAAATAAAATGCTTCTTACAAGTACAGTAATTGACGATGGTTTACCAGAAGGAAATTCTGTTACTACAACCTGGACACAGGTAGAAGGACCGTCTGAAGCAGTTATAGAAAAACCAAATGAATTAATTACATATGCAACGGCAACAGTACCAGGCAAATATGTATTTAAAGTTACTGCCAATGACGGAGAACTGGAAGGTTCTGCAACAACATATGTAAATGTATATGATGAAGAAGGCAAATATGGCAATCCGATATTACCGGGTATGTTCCCAGATCCACATATCATGTATGATAACGGTAAATTCTATATTTATGCTACTTCCATGGAAAACGATGCAGGTTCCTATGGACGTGCCAGCGTATGGGTATCGGAAGATTTTGTAAACTGGGAAATGCAGTTAACTAATTATCCTGTATATGGCGAATTTGGAGGGGATATTTGGGCTCCTGATATTGTAAAAGTTAATGATAAATATTATCAGTTTATAACAAGATCCGGATATTATGATACAACTATAGCTGTATCTGATTCTCCAGTAGGACCATGGGAAAATGTAAGAGAAGATGGAAAAGCTATTGTTGGCGGAAGCCCTGATGTTGCAGATACAGTTATAGCAGCATATAATATGGACTCACATCCGTTTGTTGATGATGATGGTTCTGTTTATATGTATTGGGGCTGGAGTGAATCAATGGTAGCAAAGCTTACTCCTGATTTAAAGAGTATTGACGGCGAAGTAACCTTCTTAAAGGGTACAAAATGGGTAGCTGAAAGCGGAGATCATCCACAAAGCCTTACAGTTGACCTAGGCGCTGATTATGCTATTGATGAAATCAGGACTTCACCTGAATTTAGAGATATTATTTATAAATATAAAATAGAAATATCCAGTGATAATGAAACATGGAATTTATATTCAGATAAATCAAATAATAATGTTGCATGCGGCGATACATATTATTCTGATAAAGGTGAAGGTACTGGAAGATATGTAAGAATAACAATATTGGATAGCCAAGGAAACTGGGCTAGTCTTTATGATTTCAGCGTATATTCCAACGGCGAAAAAATATCTCTTAATAAACCTGTAGAAGCTACAAGCAACAGAGGAGCTGGTTCAGAACCAGAAAATGCTGTTGACAATATGGATGGACCATATTTAACAGATTATGTTGAAGCTCCTTATGTAATTAAGAGAAATGGTATCTATTATCTTCTTTATTCATCCGGAGCCCTTCATGATGGGACATATTCAGTTCATTATGCTATGAGTGATAATCCTCTTGGACCATTCATTACACCGGAAAATAATGTAATATTAAAATCTAATGAAGAAGAAACAACAAAAGGTCCTGGACATAATTCTGTACTATTTTTTGAAGACGAATATTATATAGTATATCATCAGCATAACCAACCTCATGTAGACGGCGGCGGAGTATTCCGTCAGACAGCGGCAGATAAACTTGAATTTAATGAAGATGGTACAATAAAACCGGTTGTTCCTACTCAGACCGGCGTAGGCGCTTTATTACCATATCAGGATCCGGGCAATGATTTGGCAAGAGGTAAATATGCAACTGCAACAAGCGTTAGAGATGCAAATAGTGTGGCTGAATATGCTCTTGACCATAATAATGCAAGTAAATGGAAAGCAGCAGATAACAGCTATCCGCAATCATTAACAGTAGATCTTGAAAAATTAAGCGATATTTCAAGAATAGAAACTGCATTCGAATATCCAACATTATCATATAAATATAAAATTGAGACATCTATAGATGGAAATATATGGGAAACATATGTTGATAAAACATCTGAGTTCCCAACAGCTGTTTGTCCGCATAAGGATTATAAAGATGTACAGGCAAGATTTGTAAGAATTACTATTACTGAATGCCAGCGTCCTGAAAATAATGCCGGTATATATACTTTTAAAGTATTCGGTGAAGAAGCGGAAACTCCTGTAACTCCAGAAATAACAGTTGAAACAGAAAAATCTGTATATCAGGCAAACTCAGTATTTACAGTAAATGTTAATACTCCTGCTGATGTTGCTGATATTTCCTTCTCAAATGAATATGGTAAAGATATGGGTAAATCTATAGTAGATATTGTTGAAAATGATGATGGAAGTATCACATGGAAATACAATTTATCTATAGGAACAAAAGGTGATAGAAAGATTAATGTAAACATATTAAATCTTGAAACAGGCGAATATGAATATGCTACAGATTTCACCGTAAAAATTGTAGATTCCATTGCTCTAGAAGAAATTGAGGCACAATTAATTTCAGCTGAAATATCTGATGGAAGCCGTATACAGTTTGCCGGACAGAACTTTGAAATAACGGCAATAACAAATAAAGGCGTATCTGATTTGAAAATAGTTAATGAATATGGAAACGATATTGGTAAGACTCTGATCAGCAAAGAGATAGACGGAGATAATATCATATGGAAATATTCATTGAATATTGGTACAAAGGGCAGAAGAACCATTACGGTAATGGCTGCAGATAAAGATTATAATTGGTTAGAAACTACTAAAGATATACAAATAACAATAGTAAAATAATCTTTATGACATAAAAAAATATCCTCCTGTAAATTTTTCAGGAGGATATTTTTTTATTTATTTTTCATTTTATTATTCTAAAGCTGCATAAACCTCTTCTAATTGATCTTTAGAAATATAATAATATGACCAATCGATATTATCCCAATAATTTTCATTTGATCCGAAAGTTCCGTTTCGAGCTTCAATTATTAATCCACCTGAATCGGTTTCTGTTATAGTTTCAATCATGGCATGATCCGGATCATATTCGAGATTTATAGTAGCGCTTTTTGATGAATCATCAGCTCTTTCAACCCATATAGCTGATCCTTTAAATGGATGAGACATATATGTATATTTGCTTTCATATAAACCGTACAGCCGATCTATTTCATCATGGTTATACTGGTTATAATCTTCAGCTACGCGGGTTTGATAGGTATTTATTATTTGATTAATAAAATTTTGATAATAATATGTATATTCATATATATACCTATTTGAATCTTTTGGATCCACTGTAGCATTGGTTACAAATACAAGAACATAGCTGGAATCAGAGCATTTTACAAGTTCTAAAGGCTGTGCTATTTCACGTTTTATTTCTATCGTTGGTTCACCTAATCCAAAATCCATTAATATAACCGGCCAATCGAAATTAGTATCACTGTCTAAATTTTCATAATCAAACAAAATTATATACCTATCCATAAGAGAAATTGCAGGAACATAATAATAATCGCCTGATTCAATAGTATATATAAGATGATTTTCACCGGTATCCAAATTCTGATAATATATTTCTTTATCATAATAGTGATATTCGTTGTCAAAATCATCAGTCTCATAAACTTCGCCAGTATCAATAAAACGTACATATACTAAATAGTTTTTTATAACAGCTATTGTCTGTAAATTATAATTAATATATGGACGCTCACCTACATTTTCAAGCATTTTTAATTCTACAGCTTGTGTTATAGAAAATTCTTTTTGTTTATTATCTTCAGTATTTTTTTCATCAGCTTGTGAGGCTGTATTATTATCTTCTGGATCGGTTTGGGATGATTGTATTTGAGAAGAGTTTCCAGCATTATGTAAACCATCTAATAAGCCGCCGGATTTCCATATATTATATAAGTTAGATAAATATGTACAGGATGATGCAGACAGACAAAGTAATATAGCTAAAATAAAAACAAATAATTTTTTCATTTTATTTACCCTCCCCCTACTTTAACGCCATAAAATATATAATATGACAAGTAATACCAATGTAAGACAATATTAACATAATTATTTATAAATAACAATAAAATTTTATGTTTATTAAACAATTCGTTTAATGATTTTCAGTGAAAATTTTATACATAATGAAAAATAAGGTATAATAAGAAATAGAAAACAGACCTAAAAAAATACAAAGAATAAAATATTTGTAGGAAATAACAAATTTTTTTAAAAAAGTTCTTGCAAAATAACGTGACATATGATATTATAATCAAGAATGACTGCACAAGATATGCGTTGAAGCGGGAGGTTGCGGCCAGTATGGCCGGTTTTTCCGTGGAGTATGTCCGATTTTAAACCGGGCGATAAGAATAAAGGTATAAATTTTATTTGGTTTTATATGCTTTTGCGGGGGTTGTTTGTGCATTATTATTTATGCGCTATGCAAAAGCTGATAAAATATTATACCGTGACGCTTTGAACTTTAAACCCGGAATTGTTTAAAAAATATTTTAAGCAAGTCCGTTTTTTTAATGTCCGGCAATGGAACACCCGGATATGTGTAAAGTAAGGCATAAAAGTTAAAAAGCGCCGCCCGCCAACTATTTTCAAGGAGGCGATTTTTAGTGGCAGTCAAGGAAAACGTAAGAATCAGGATTAAGGGTTACGACCATACATTGGTCGATCAGTCATCTGAAAGGATTGTTGAAACAGCTAAAAGAACTGGCGCGAGGGTATCAGGCCCTGTACCTCTTCCAACTGAAAAAGAAATCGTTACAATCCTGCGTGCTGTTCATAAGTATAAAGACAGCCGTGAACAGTTTGAACTGAGAACCCACAAAAGGCTTATTGATATCATCAGACCGTCTAAAAAGACAGTTGAAGCTTTAATGAGCCTTGAACTCCCAGCTGGCGTTGAAATCGAAATCAAGCTTTAATATTAAAGCAAAATAAAATTATTGGCGTGCAGCCTGTGAAAGCATCAGGGACGGCGCTAATAATTCCCAAATTAATGATTTTAATGTATTTCAAACAAAAGCTAAATCTTATTAAACGGCCTCTAAACAGGTCATGTTGGCAAAAATAAATGCCAACCAATAACCAATATTAGGAGGAAAATTTCAAGATGAAAAAAGGTATCATTGGTAAAAAATTGGGCATGACCCAGATTTTTGACCAAAAGGGAAACGTAATTCCCGTCACAGTTATCGAAGCAGGACCCTGTGTAGTGGTTCAGAAGAAAACCGTTGAAAAAGACGGTTACAATGCAGTTCAGGTCGGCTTCGGCACAATTAATCCAAAGAATGTCAATAAACCTTTAAAAGGTCATTTTGACAAATCCGAAGTCGCTTATAAGAGAACCCTTAAAGAGTTCCGCTTAGAGGACATCGACGGCTTAAATATCGGAGACATCATCAAAGCCGATACATTTGCTGCCGGCGATAAAGTTGATGTTGTCGGAACATCCAAAGGTAAAGGTTATGCCGGCGGTATTAAACGCTGGAATTTACACCGCCTTAAAGAATCACATGGTACCGGCCCGGTAGCCCGCCATGCCGGTTCAATGGGAGCATGTAGTTCCCCATCCCGCGTTTATAAGGGCAAAAAGCTCCCTGGTCATCTCGGCTCGGAGCGTGTAACCGTTCAGAACCTCGACGTTGTCAAAGTTGACGCTGATCAGAATCTTATCGCTGTAAAAGGCGCCGTACCAGGCCCTAAAGGCGGTATTGTGGTCCTCGCCGACACCGTCAAGAAGGCCTAAGGGAAGGAGGAATTCAAATGCCTAAAGCAACTTTGGTAAATATGAGCGGAAACAAAGTCGGTGATATTGAATTAAACGATTCTGTTTTCGGCATTGAACCTAATCATCATGCCATGCATATGGCAGTAGTAAATTATCTGGCTAATCAGCGCCAGGGCACCCAGAGTACTCTTACCCGTTCGGAAGTATCCGGCGGCGGTAAAAAACCATGGAGACAAAAGGGTACAGGCCGTGCAAGGCAGGGTTCCACAAGAGCTCCCCAGTGGACTCACGGCGGTATCGCATTAGGCCCAAAGCCTCGTTCATACCGTTTCACTATTAATAAAAAGGTTAGAAGCCTTGCTATTAAATCTGCATTTTCCGCTAAGGTTGCAGATAATGAATTCATCGCAGTTGACGCTATCAATTTTGATGAAATCAAAACTAAAAACGCTGTAAAATTCCTTAATGATATCGGCGCTAACGGCAGAGCTCTTATCATTACTAAAGATAAGAACGAAAACGTTTATAAAAGCGCTCGCAATATCGAAGGCGTTCAAGTTGCTACAGTTGATACAATCAGCACTTATGCTATCCTTAAAGCTGGCAAATTAGTGCTTTCTAAAGACGCTATAGAAAAACTCGAGGAGGTGTACGCATAATGAAAATCGCTCATGATATTATCATCAGGCCTGTTATTACTGAAAAAAGTATGGCAGGAGCCCCTTTCAAAAAGTACACCTTTGAAGTAGCTAAAGATGCTAATAAGCTTGAAATAAAAGAAGCTATTGAAAAGGTATTCCCAGGTACAAAAGTACAAAAGGTAAATACCATGCATGTCAGAGGGCAACTTCGCAGACAGGGCCGTTACCAGGGTTATACACGTTCCTGGAAAAAGGCTATAGTCACCTTGAAAGAAGATTCGAAGACAATTGAATTCTTCGAAGGCATGATGTAGGAGGTAAAGAAACAATGGCTATCAAAGTTTACAAACCGACTACAAACGCTCGCCGTAATATGTCGGTTACCGATTATTCGGCTCTTTCAAAGAGTGGTCCTGAAAAGAGCCTCTTAGCCCCTCTCAATAAAAAGGCCGGCCGTAACAGCTACGGCAGGATTACAGTCCGTCACAGGGGCGGCGGAAACCGTAGAAAATACCGCATAATCGATTTTAAACGCAATAAAAACGATATGCCGGCAACAGTGCTCACATTAGAATACGATCCAAACCGTTCAGCTCATATTGCTTTAATACAATATGAAGACGGTGAAAAGAGATATATCATTGCACCGCACGGCCTTAAAGTTGGAGATACAGTTATTTCTGGCGATCATGCTGATATTAAAGCTGGTAATGCGTTAAAACTTTCTAAAATTCCAGTCGGTACTTTTGTTCATAACATTGAGCTTTATCCAGGTAAAGGCGCACAGTTAGCGCGCGCAGCTGGTAATATGGCTCAGCTCATGGCTAAAGAAGGCGTATATGCGCTTTTAAGATTACCATCCGGCGAACTTCGCAACGTATCCATTGATTGTATGGCAACTATCGGTCAGGTAAGCAATATAGACCATGAAAATGTTAAAATAGGTAAAGCGGGCAGGAAACGCCATATGGGTATCCGCCCGACAGTACGTGGTTCAGTTATGAACCCATGCGACCATCCGCACGGCGGCGGCGAAGGACGTTCACCAATCGGCCGTCCAGGACCTGTCACCCCGTGGGGCAAACCGACCCTTGGATATAAAACCCGCGCGAAGCATAACCGTTCCGATAAGCTGATTGTTAAGCGCCGCGGCGGTAAGTAAGCGGAAAGGAGCATAAAATAATATGGGCAGAAGCGTAAAAAAAGGTCCTTTTGTGCAGCCTGTACTGCTTAAAAGGGTCGTTGAAATGAATAAAACCGGTGATAAAAAGGTACTCAAAACATGGAGCAGAGCCTCTACAATCTTCCCTGATTTTGTAGGCCATACCTTTGCCGTACATGACGGCCGTAAACATGTTCCAGTGTATGTAACCGAGGATATGGTTGGACATAAATTAGGTGAATTCGCTCCAACAAGAACATTCCGTGGTCATGCCGGTTCAAAAACAACTAAAAAATAATCGGCTGAAAGGAGTGTATTAAATGGAAGCGAAAGCATATCTCAAATATGTCCGCATATCCCCAAGAAAAATCAAGATAGTGCTTGATATCATCAGGGGTAAGGACACTAAAACCGCGATGGCTATCCTGAAAAATACCCCGAAATCAGCAAGCGAGCCGCTTATAAAGCTGCTTAAATCTGCTGAAGCCAATGCGGAACACAATTATAATATGGATACAAATAAGTTATATATCTCCGAATGCTTCGTATGTCCTGCCCCGACACTCAGGCGTATCCGCGCAAGAGCTCAGGGACGTGCATTTGAAATCAAGAAGAGATCTTCACACGTTACCCTTGTTGTCAAGGAAATGGAATAAGCCGTACAAGGAGGTTTACTATGGGCCAGAAAGTTCATCCACACGGTCTGCGCGTGGGCGTAATCAAGGATTGGGATTCCCGCTGGTTCGCAAAGGACAACGTCTTCGGCGATACCCTTGTTGAAGATTATAATCTTCGCAAGACCTTGAAACAAAAGCTCTATGCAGCAGGCGTACCAAAAATTGAAATAGAAAGAGATGCCACTCGCGTTCGCATCCATATCCATTGCGCAAAGCCTGGTATGGTAATCGGCAGAGGCGGTTCAGAAATTGAAAAGCTTAAAGCTGACTGCGAAAAAATGCTTGGCAAACCAGTATCTATTAATATTGTAGAAGTTAAAAACCCTGATCTTAACGCACAGCTTGTTGCTGAAAATATTGCAGCACAGCTTGAAAAGAGGGTATCCTTCCGCCGTGCTCTTAAACAGGCTATCGGCCGTACAATGAGACTTGGCGCAAAAGGTATTAAAACACAGGTTTCCGGCCGTCTTGGCGGCGCTGAAATCGCACGTTCAGAACATTATCACGAAGGAACTATCCCACTGCAAACAATCCGCGCTGATATTGACTATGGTTTTGCAGAAGCTGCAACAACTTATGGCCGTATCGGTGTAAAAATTTGGATATACAAAGGCGAAGTCCTTCAAAATGCTGCTGTAAAGCAGCCTAAAAAGGAAGGAGGCCGCAAATAATGTTACTTCCTAAAAGAGTAAAATACCGCAGAGTACACAGAGGACGCCTTAAAGGCAAAGCTCTCCGCGGCAATAAAGTAACCTACGGCGATTACGGCCTTCAGGCTGTTGAGCCGTCATGGATTACTTCCAACCAGATAGAAGCTGCCCGTGTTGCTATGACCCGTTATATCAAACGTGGCGGCCAGGTATGGATAAAAATATTCCCAGATAAGCCAGTAACAGAAAAACCGGCTGAAACTCGAATGGGTTCCGGTAAAGGTTCACCTGAATACTGGGTAGCTGTTGTAAAACCAGGCCGCGTTATGTTTGAAATCGGCGGCGTATCCGAAGAAGCTGCTCGTGAAGCTATGAGGCTTGCGGCAAATAAGCTTCCTATCAAATGTAAGTTTGTTACCAAAGCAGAACAGGGTGGTGAGCAATAATGAAGGCAGCACAGATTAGAGAATTACAAGAAAAAGAACTTAATAAAAAGCTTGCTGATTTAAAAGAAGAGCTTTTCAACCTGCGCTTCCAACATGCAATAAACCAGCTCGATAACCCTCAGCGCCTTAAAGCTGTTAAAAAGGATATCGCTAGAGTAAAAACAATCCTCAGAGAAATCGAGCTCAAAGGCGAAAACGCTTAAAAGAAGGAGGTAGCAGGCTGTGAGCGAAAGAAATCTCAGAAAAACCCGCGTGGGTATGGTTAAATCTAATAAAATGGACAAGACCATCGTTGTATCTATTGAAGATAACGTAAGACATCCGCTCTATAAAAAGATTATAAAGCGCACCGTAAACCTGAAAGCCCATGATGAAAAGAATGAGTGCAACATCGGTGACCGCGTGCTTGTAATGGAAACACGTCCTCTTTCTAAGGATAAGAGATGGCGTTTGGTTGAAATTATAGAAAAAGCAAAATAATTATTACGGTTTTAAGCTTAAACAAAAAATCCCTGGATTGCGGGAATTTATATTTTAAATAATAAAAGCAGCTCCCCTATCCCCAGGAGAAATATTAAAAATTAAAAAAGCTTAACCTAAAAAAGGAGGAAATTCACTGTGGTACAGCAGCAGACATTCCTCAAGGTCGCCGACAACACCGGCGCAAAGGAGCTTATGTGCATCCGTGTGCTCGGCGGTTCAGGCCGGAGGTATGCAAATATAGGCGACGTCGTGGTAGCCAGCGTTAAAAAAGCAGCACCCGGCGGCGTTGTAAAAAAAGGCGATGTTGTTAAAGCAGTTGTAGTACGTACAGCAAAAGGATTACGCCGTGAAGACGGAACATATATCCGCTTTGACGAGAATGCCGCAGTTATTATTAAAGAAGATAAAAACCCGAGGGGCACCCGTATATTTGGGCCGGTTGCCAGAGAACTCCGTGAAAAGGATTATCTCAAAATTCTGAGCCTTGCCCCCGAAGTGCTCTGATGGAGGTGCCATAAAAAAATGAACAAAATGTTTGTTAAAAAGGGCGATACCGTAATGATCATCAGCGGCGACGATAAGGGCAAAAAGGGCAAAGTATTAGAAGTAAGCCCAAAAGAAGGCAAAGTAATTGTCGAGGGCCGCAACATTGTTAAAAAACATGTTAAACCCCGTCAAATGGGCCAGCCCGGCGGTATTATCGAAGCCCCAAGTGCAATATATGCAAGTAAGGTCATGGTAGTCTGCCCTAGGTGTAACAAGCCAACCCGTGTAGGCGTTATGGTTCGTCCGGACCCGGAAAGACCTGGTAAATTTATCCGCGAACGCAAATGCCGTAACAAGGGCTGCGGCGAGACGCTGTAAGGAGGATAAGACATGGCAAGACTTAAAGATTATTATAAGTCGGAAGTAGCACCGGCGCTCATGAAAAAATTTGAGTATAAGTCGGTTATGCAGATTCCGAAGCTTGATAAAATAGTCATAAACGTAGGCGAAAGCGAAGCACGTGACAATGCAAAGGTTATAGATGCTATCATAGCAGACCTTTCCGCTATCACAGGCCAAAAAGCTATTGCCTGTAAAGCAAGGAAATCAGTAGCTAACTTTAAGCTTCGTGAAGGAATGAATATCGGTGCAAAAGTAACATTGCGCGGCGATAGAATGTATGAATTCCTTGACAGGTTCTTTAACGTAGCTCTTCCACGTGTCCGTGACTTCCGTGGTATTAACCCTAACTCATTCGATGGCAGGGGAAATTATTCAATGGGCGTTAAAGAACAGCTTATATTCCCGGAAATCGAATATGATAAAATTGATAAAGTACGCGGTATGGATATATGTTTTGTAACCACCGCTAATACTGATGAAGAAGCCCGCGAGTTATTAAAACTTATGGGTGCGCCGTTTGCGAAGTAATCAAAGGAGGTAGGCAAAATTGGCAAAGACATCAATGAAAGTCAAGCAAAAAAGAGAACCAAAATTCTCTACTCGCGCCTATAACAGATGCAAAATCTGCGGCAGACCTCACGCATATCTTCGCAAATTCGGTATTTGCCGTATATGCTTCAGGGAACTTGCCTACAGGGGCGAAATCCCAGGCGTGAAGAAGGCCAGCTGGTAAGCAAAGGAGGACAAACTCAATGCAAATTTCGGATACAATAGCCGATATGCTGACAAGAATTCGCAATGCAACGTCAGCAAAGCACGATACCGTCGATGTACCAGCGTCCAATATGAAAAAGTCAATTGCACAAATTCTTATGGATGAAGGATACATCAAAAATTTCACAGTCATTGACGACGGCAAGCAGGGGGTTATCCGCATCACCCTTAAATATGGTGAAAACAAGGTTCCGGCTATCCAGGGCCTTCGCCGCGTAAGTAAACCTGGCTTGCGTATATATACAAATGTAGAAGATATGCCTAAAGTTCTCCGCGGACTGGGTGTAGCGATCATCTCCACTTCAAAAGGTGTTATGACTGACCGCCAGGCCCGTAAAGAAAAGGTCGGCGGCGAAGTACTGGCATTTATCTGGTAACGGGAAGGGGTAGGAAATTATGTCAAGAATAGGCAGAAAGCCCATCGCTATCCCAGCCGGTGTCACCGTAAAGGTTGAAGATCATCTGGTCACTGTAAAGGGACCGAAGGGCGAATTAAAACAGCAGATCCATCCGGATATGACTGTTGCTGTGGACGGCAGTGTTATTACTGTAACCCGTCCAAGCGATGATAAGGAACACCGTGCGCTGCATGGTTTAACACGTTCTCTTATCGCTAACATGGTAGAAGGCGTTACTAATTGCTTTAAAAAGGAATTGGATGTAAACGGCGTTGGATACCGTGTACAAAAACAGGGTAAAAACCTTGTTATGAACTTAGGTTTTTCCCATCAGGTAACCGTACCTGAAATTGACGGCATAACAATCGACGTACCAGGCCCTAATAAAATCATTATCAGCGGTCCGGATAAACAAAAAGTCGGTCAGTTTGCCGCTGAAGTACGTGAAAAACGCCCGCCAGAGCCATATAAAGGCAAAGGCATTAAATATGTCGACGAAGTCATCCATCTTAAGGAAGGCAAGGCCGGCAAGGGCGGCAAGAAGTAAAGGAGTGAATGAACAATGGTCAATAAACCAGACAGTAATAAAGCCAGGCTGCACCGCCATGTTAGAGTACGCGGTAAGATTTCCGGCACAGCTGAATGTCCACGCCTTTGTGTATTCCGCTCCAATGCAAACATCTATGCTCAGGTCATAGACGACATAAAGGGCGTAACATTGGCGGAAGCTTCTTCGCTCAGCCCGGAATTTTCCGGTTACGGCGGAAATAAAGCCGCAGCCAAAGAAGTCGGCAAGCTTGTAGCAAAGCGCGCTATTGCAAAGGGTATCTCCGAGGTTGTATTTGACCGCGGCGGATATATATACCACGGCCGCGTTAAAGAGCTGGCCGAAGGCGCCCGTGAGGGCGGCCTCAAGTTCTAACAGATAGGAGGATTACTTTGGCTAGAATTGACGCACCAAAACAGGAATCGGAATTCACAGAGCGCATAGTCGCTATAAACCGTGTATCAAAAACCGTTAAAGGCGGCCGTATCTTCAAATTTGCAGCTTTAGTCGTTGTAGGCGACGGCAAAGGCAGGGTAGGCTTTGGTTTAGGCAAATCAGGCGAAGTTCCTGATGCTATCCGCAAAGGTATAGAAGATGCTAAAAAGAATGTTATTACGGTATCATTAAAAGGTTCAACAATCCCACATGAAGTAATCGGAAAATTCGGCGCAGGCGCTGTTTTATTAAAACCAGCCGCACCAGGTACCGGCGTTATCGCCGGTGGTCCGGTCCGTGCAGTTGTTGAAGCTGCTGGTATTAAAGATATCCGTACAAAAGCATTACGTTCAAATAATCCATGCAATGTTGTTACAGCTACTATCCAGGGCTTAGCTTCATTGCGCGATGCCGATCAAGTCGCTGCAACACGCGGTAAATCGGTAAAAGATATTCTGGGCTAAGGGGGCGTATGATAAATGGCAAAAACAGCAAAAGCAGCTAAAGCTGCTACAGTTAAAATAAAGCTGGTCAAAAGCCTTATCGGACGCAAGGATGACCAGATTGCCACAGCAATATCCTTAGGGCTGAAAAAAATCGGCAACGAAACTACTCAGCCGGATAACGCCGCTACCCGCGGTAAGATCAATAAAATAATCCACCTCATCGAGGTAACTAAGGCGTAAGCTAAGGAGGTGCGAATCAAATGAAACTTAATGAAATTACTCCGGCGGCCGGTTCGAACCGTCCGGTTAAGAGAATAGGCAGAGGCCATGGTTCCGGAAACGGTAAAACCGCCGGTAAAGGTCATAAAGGCCAGAAGGCTAGGGCCGGCCGCGGAATGCGTGTTGCCTTTGAAGGCGGCCAGATGCCTCTCGCAAGACGTATACCAAAGAGAGGTTTCAATAATATTTTTGCTACAAAATATACAGCAATCAATGTTGATAAACTCAATGTATTTGAAGCAGGCGCTACTGTAGATTTTGCAGCATTAAAAGAAAAAGGTATTGTTAAAAAAGAATACGACGGCATAAAAATTCTTGGCAACGGCGATCTTACAGCTAAAAAACTCACCGTAAAAGCAGCCGCTTTCACTGAAGGTGCCAAGCAGAAGATTGAAGCTGCAGGCGGAAAGGCTGAGGTGATTTAAGTTGTTTTCCACATTTAGAAATGCATGGAAAATCGCTGATCTGAGAAGGAAGATATTATTCACCATAATGATCATCCTGATATTCAGGATTGGCGCAGCAATTCCGGTACCATTCCTTGATGCTACCGCATTGCAATCCCTTTTCCCATCCTTTGAGGTTGGTCAAGAGGCTTCCACAAATCTTTTCTCATATTTTAATGTTTTATCAGGCGATGCTTTTAGTAAAGCTACCCTATTCGCTATGTCGGTAACACCGTACATCAACGCATCCATCATTATGCAGCTGTTAACCGTCGCTATCCCGCCGCTCGAAAGAATGGCTAAAGAAGGCGAAGAAGGCCGTAAAAAGATTGGTACTATAACGCGTTTTGCTACGGTTGTATTAGCTCTTATCCAAGCTATTGCTTATTATGTATACCTTCGCAATGCAGTAGGTCCGGACGGAACTGCTATACAGGTTGTTGAATATGCATCCGGCTGGCAGGCATGGTTCAGCGGTATCGTAATAGTAGTAGTGCTCACTGCTGGTTCAGCGCTTATGATGTGGCTGGGCGAACAGATTAACAAACAAGGTATCGGCAATGGTATTTCTATTTTACTTTTTGCTGGTATTATCAGCCGTTTGCCGGAAGCTATCCAGGTACTCTGGGCATACTTCAGTGCAGGCTTACAGGAAGGCGGACCAAAATCCTATCTCTTCCTTATCCCAATCGCAATTATACTCTTCCTTGCAATGATCGCTTTTATCGTCGTTTTAACAGACGCCGAAAGAAGAATACCGGTTCAATATGCAAAGAGAGTTGTAGGAAGAAAAATGTATGGCGGACAGTCTACACATATGCCTATTAAGGTTAATATGTCTGGTGTTCTTCCAATCATCTTTGCTTCCACAATACTTTCCATTCCACAAACTATTCAAATGTTTGTACGCAATCCATCTCCATTCTGGGAAGGTTTCTTTAATGCTTTCTCCACACGCGGATGGCTTTATGGCGTACTTTACTTCCTGCTTATCATAGCATTCAGCTATTTCTATATTTCTATTCAGTATAACCCAATAGAAATGGCTAATAATCTTAAGAAAAACAATGGCGCAATTCCAGGCTACCGTCCAGGTAAACCGACATCTGACTTTATTAAGAGAGTTATCAGCAAGATAGTTCTTATCGGCGCACTCTTCCTTGCAGTTATCGCAATATTACCTATTGTATTTACAGCAGCAACTGGAATAAACATTGCAATCGGTGGTACATCAATAATGATTGTTGTTGGTGTTGCAATTGAAACTGTACGTCAGATTGAATCTCAGATGCTTATGCGTCATTATAAAGGGTTCCTTGAATAATAAGGAGGTTTCTTATATGAAGCTTATACTTTTAGGCGCTCCTGGCGCAGGTAAAGGCACCCAGGCAGAAATAATCTGCCAACATCTCAATATACCAGCAATCTCAACTGGAAATATAATCCGTGAAGCTCTGAACAGCGGTACTGAGATGGGGTTAAAAGCAAAATCTTATATGGATTCAGGTAAACTTGTTCCTGATGAAGTAGTAATAAATATCATCAAAGAACGTTTAGCTCAGGATGATTGTAAAAATGGATTTATATTGGATGGTTTTCCCCGTACAATAGCTCAGGCTGAGGCCCTGGATAGAATGGGTATCGAAATCGACAGGGTAATTGATATAGAAGTACCTGACGAAAAAATTACCGAAAGGCTATCGGGTCGCCGCGTCTGCGGCGAATGCGGCGCATCATACCACTTGCTTTATAAAAAACCGCAGGTGGAAGGCGTATGCGATAAATGCCGCGGCGCCCTAGTTCAGCGCAAGGATGACCAACCTCAAACAATCCTTGAAAGGTTAGCTGTTTATCATGACCAAACAGAACCTTTAAAGGGATACTATGAAAAGAAGGGCAAGCTTTTCATAGTTGAAGGGCAGGAAGAAGTAGCTGATACAACAAAGCTTACTTTAGCTGCTCTGGAGGATTAATATATGATATCATTAAAGACAGAGCGGCAGATTAAATTAATGCGTGAAGCATGTATAATATCAGCGCGTGCTCTGCGTCTCGGCGGCGAGGCAGTTGAGCCTGGAGTAACAACCCAGGAAATTGATAACATAGTACGCAAATATATCGAGGGATGCGGCGCTACGCCGTCATTCCTCGGTTATGGCGGCTTCCCTGCCTCAGCTTGTATATCAATAAATGATGAGGTCATCCACGGCATACCGTCATCCAAAAGGGTGATTAAAAACGGTGATATCGTAAGTTTAGATATCGGCGCGTTTTTTAACGGATACCATGGCGATAACGCAGCAACCTTTGCAGCAGGTGATGTAACGCCTGAAGCGCAGGCTCTGATGGATGCTACGCGCGAATCACTTTATCAAGGGATCGCTCAGGCAAAAGTCGGAAACAGGTTGGGCGACGTATCATATGCCATACAAAGGTATGTCGAGGATCGCGGTTTCTCGGTGGTACGCGATTTTGTCGGCCACGGAGTAGGCGCGAACCTGCATGAAGACCCAAGCGTGCCTAATTATGGAACGCCCTCAAGAGGAGTCCGCCTTGCAAAAGGTATGACTATTGCGATCGAGCCTATGATTAACGCTGGTACGGAAAAGATAAAAGTCTTACCGGACGGCTGGACGGTCAAAACGCTCGACGGCAAACTTTCCGCCCATTTTGAACACACTATCGCTATTACCGGAGATGGTCCGGTAATCTTAACAAACCCTGATTAATATATGGGGGTGCTGTTCATTTGATAATAGAGCCGGAAAGAGGAAGAGTCGTGCTGTCAAAGGCGGGTAAAGATAAAGGATTATTTATGGCTATACTAAGTTGTGATGAACAATACTGTTTTTTAGCAAATGGTAAGCTGCGGCTGCTGAATAATCCTAAGAAGAAAAAAATCCGCCATTTACAAATGACTAAATATATTTTGCCGGAGGAGATTTTATTATCCGACAGGCAACTGCGCAAGGCGATAACCGCTATATTGGATAAATCCGGTATTAATGAATAAAAAATAGCGGTTTAATAAAAGATTATTAACAGAAAATTATAATCTATATTCTCAACTTGAGGAGGTTTTAACTTGTCCAAAGAAGATGTTATAGAAATAGAAGGTACCGTAACAGAGGCTCTGCCAAATGCGGTATTTATGGTTGAATTACCAAACGGCCGCCAGATTATGGCTCATATATCAGGAAAATTACGTATGAATTTTATACGTATATTGCCGGGCGATAAAGTAACGGTCGAGATGTCGCCGTATGACCTTACAAAAGGCCGTATAACATGGCGTTCAAAGTAAATTTAAACTTGCAAATAAAAACTAAATAAAACTCCAAATAAAACAGGGATATAAAATAATTCCTGCTTTGACGATAAGGAGGCGTTTTACTATGAAGGTCAGACCTTCCGTAAAAACAATCTGTGAAAAATGTAAAATAATCAAACGCAAGGGCAGAGTCATGGTAATCTGTGACAATCCTAAGCACAAACAGCGCCAAGGTTAATAATAAAGGCGCGCATAACGATAATTTCGGAGGTGCAAAACTATGGCTCGTATAGCCGGCGTTGACCTGCCAAGAGATAAAAGAGTCGAAATCGGACTTACTTATATTTTTGGTATTGGTCGCAAGACATCCAATGATATTTTAGCTTCTACAGGCGTAGATCCTGATAAAAGGGTACGCGATCTTACAGAAGATGAGATTTCCAAGCTCCGTGAATATATAGACCATCATCTCACAGTTGAAGGCGATTTAAGACGTGACATCGCTTTTGATATAAAGAGACTTATAGAAATCGGTTGTTACCGCGGAGTAAGGCATCGTAAAGGATTACCAGTACGCGGACAGCGTTCAAAAACAAACGCTCGTACACGTAAAGGTCCTAAAAAGACAATAGCTAACAAGAAGAAGTAAGGAGGGAATTAGGATATGGCAGGTAAAAATGTAAAAGGTAAGACTACGATCCGCAGACGCCGTGAACGTAAAAATATTGAACGTGGCGCGGCTCATATCCAGTCCACCTTCAACAACACAATCGTAACAATTACCGACGTGCAGGGCAATGCAGTTTCATGGGCAAGCGCCGGTGAAATGGGCTTCAGGGGTTCCAGAAAAAGCACCCCGTTCGCAGCGCAGACTGCTGCAGAAACAGCAGCAAAAGCTGCTATGGAGCATGGCATGAAGGTTGTTGAGGTATATGTAAAAGGTCCGGGTGCAGGCCGTGAAGCAGCTATTCGTGCTCTTCAGGCAGCAGGTCTTGAAGTTAATATGATTAAAGACGTTACCCCGATACCACACAACGGATGCCGTCCGCCTAAAAGAAGACGCGTCTAATTTTTGGAGGTGCTAAAGACTTATGGCAAGATATACAGGTCCTGTCTGCAAGCTCTGCCGCCGCGAGGGCGACAAGTTATTTCTTAAAGGCGAAAGGTGTTATACAGATAAATGCCCAGTAGTCCGCAGGAACTATCCGCCTGGACAACATGGTCAAGGCCGTAAAAAATCATCTGAATACGGCGTACAGCTTCGTGCAAAACAGCGTGCCCGCCGTTATTATGGTGTATTAGAAGGCCAGTTCAGACATTATTTTGAAATTGCTGACCGTCAGCCAGGCGTTACAGGTGAAAACCTTCTCAGAATCCTTGAAAGCCGTCTTGATAATGTTGTTTACCGTCTTGGATGGGCAACATCCCGTCCAGAAGCCAGACAGCTTGTTCGTCATGGACATTATGAAGTAAACGGCCGCCGTGTTAATATCCCAAGCTATAGGGTAAAACCAGGCGATGTTATTACTATAAATAAAAACAGCCGCGACAGCGAGAAATTTAAAGCTATCCTTGAAGCTTCCGGACGTCCAGTTCCACAATGGCTTGATGTTGATAAAAATATTCTTCAGGCTAAAGTAATTTCTCTGCCTAACCGCGATCAGATCGACCTTAATGTTGAAGAAACACTTATCGTCGAACTTTATTCCAAATAATGCCGTTAAAAAGTGCATAGGAAATTTTTATCCGGCAATAATTATCTTTGCAGAATGTTATTTTTTACCATTACCGGCATATAAATTAAATCTGCAAACGCTAATTTTGCCGGGTGTTCCCCGGCGGACATAAAAATATTTGGATTTTTTAATATTAATAAAAGGCTGTATAAAGCCTTATTAATTTATTAAAATCCCTAATATTAGCCGCGTAAAATTAATCAGGTTAAAGTATCCATTGCGGGAACATATTCTTAAATGCAATATTTTACCGCCCTATGACACAAATAAGCCGGGATAACTTTTATTATATAAATTTTTATATTAAAAAAACTTATCCGGCCGTTTAGAATATGGAGGTACAGATGATAGAGATAGAGAAACCACGAATCGAGACTCTCGATCTGCTGCCCGACGGCACATATGGAAAATTTATCGTAGAACCGCTTGAAAGAGGTTATGGTATTACATTAGGCAATAGCTTAAGAAGAGTACTGCTCTCCTCTCTGCCGGGCGTTGCGGTAAATTCAGTAAAAATTGACGGCATACTCCATGAATTTGATACTATACCAGGTGTCAAAGAAGATGTCGCTGAAATCATCCTCAATATTAAAGGTCTTATTGCCAGTATTCATGGCGATGGCCCTAAGGTTGTATATATTGAAGCTAACGGTCCGTGCGAAGTTACAGCCGGTTCAATAAAATGCGATTCAGAAGTAGAAATACTTGATCCTGATATGCATATTGCGACCCTGAGCGAGGATGCAAGACTGTTTATGGAAATCAATATTGACAAAGGCAGAGGATATGTGCCAAGCGAAAGAAATAAACAGAATATGGAACAGGTGATCGGTGTTATCCCTGTTGATTCTATTTATAATCCATGTGTAAAAGTAAACTATTCAGTTGAAAATACCCGTGTAGGCCAAATAACTGACTATGATAAATTAACATTGGAAGTATGGACTAACGGTACTATCAATGCTAAAGAAGCGGTATCTTTGGCTGCGCGTATACTCACTGAACATCTTAATCTTTTCTCTGATTTATCTGATGAGGAGCATGGCCCAATTGTTGTCAAAACTCCTGAAAGCGGTAAAGAAAAGGTATTAGAAATGACAATTGAAGAATTAGATCTTTCTGTAAGATCCTTTAACTGTCTCAAACGTGCTGGTATTAATACTGTTGAAGATTTGATAAATAAGAGTGAAGAAGATATGATGAAGGTACGTAACCTTGGACGTAAATCACTTGAAGAGGTTATGCAGAAATTACAATCTCTTGGATGTTCGCTTTACCATGAGGATGAATAATTATTTATTCCTGATGTCTTAAGGGCTTGAGATGATAAACTTTTTATAGCTTATCATTTAATCAGTTAACATTTTTAGATTACAAAAGGCTCAGATAACAGGCTTATAGGTAAAGGTTATAATAAAATTGGGATTATAAACCTTATGATATAAATTGTGTTTCGGTATAATCAAAATTAGTGTTTTATTTTGAATACCGTTAATGACTACCTGCAAAAGGAGTGATTTTAATGCCCGGAACTAGAAAGCTCGGCAGACCAACTGCTCATAGAATCTCTATGCTTCGCGGTTTAGTTACATTTCTTCTTGAAAAAGGAAGAATTGAAACTACTGTAACTAGAGCTAAAGAAGTCCGTTCGCTTACTGAAAAACTTATTACATTAGCTAAAGAGGATAATCTTCATAATAAACGTCAGGCTCTTGCTTTTATTACAAAGGAAGATGTTACTAAAAAATTATTTGATGAGATTGCCCCTAAATATGCAGATCGTAACGGCGGTTATACCCGTATCATTAAGATAGGTCCACGCCGCGGTGATGCTGCTGAGATGGCTATTATTGAATTAATATAATAGAACGGTAAATATATAAAATAGGTATATAACTATTAATATTTTAATGGTTATATACCTATTTTTGTGTATAATTAATGCTGTATTATCCAAATGCAGCATCCAAATTGTACTATATAAAAAAACAAGCGATAAGAAATAAACAAAAATTATTTATTATAATTATAGAGAAACTTACCGTTTTCATCAATTTAGGACGCCCGCGGGCAGCCATATTTTATATGGCTGCCGAGTGCAAAATAATTTGTAAAAAAATATGTTGTGTTTTAAGATAATTGATTAGTCTCTTTATTAATCTGACATTATTAATCAGCAATTATTTTGCAATAAGCGCATCTTAAGATGCGCTGCGCGGGCGTCCACTTTCAACTGTACATTTTTCTACTATTTGAATTACCTTGAACACCGCTATGTTCATATATTTTGTATTGAAAAAAATCATAATATTATGTTATAATTAACAATAATGTAAAGATATTAGTATAAAAAGTGAGAATTATAAAAGCTATATGGGAGGAATATTTTTTGAAAAAATTTATTTGTTTAATATTAATATTAGCTTTAACAATAATAGTATTTTCCGGATGTAAAAATAGTAATAGTGAGCAATCAAGCACTGAATTGCCTCCATATTATACATCAGGTTGGGAAAGCAGTTATCATCCTCCTGTAGCTGACGGTTATGTATCAACAACTATGCCTATATATAATGAGAATACAGGATATTGGGAATGTGACAGATACCAAATCCCTCTTAGCGGAGATGAATGGAGAGCGGAGTTATTGCCATTAGATGCTGGCGGTGGATATACGCTTTATAATGAATCACATGATGTATCTATAGGTGTAAATATATTTGATGAAAATATTGATCCTGAAGTTTTTAAAGCCGATTATATTAAAGAAGGTATGATGGGAGATTTCGAAGAATATATTGAAATATCTACAGCTCAGGATGTAATAATAGATGGATATAATTCTGTATATATTAGAGCTTTTGTTGAAGAAGAATTACAAACATGGGTTTTAATATTTATAAATACTGATGAAGTTACTTATAAATTTACTGTAGCTATGCCATTTGATGAAGTTGATCTTGAAAAAGAAGTAACAAACGCTATATTAGAAGGCTTAAAAGTTGTTACACCAGATCAAACAGCAGCAAGCTCACAGGAACAGACAACATCTCAAATAAATGCTAATTAATTATATAGTTTTAAATAATCAGAGGGTTTTCTTAAGATTAATAAGATAAAAATATTGAAGTGTTTAATAATCTAAATTAAGCTAAAAGTGCAAAGATAAAGGCGTATGGATTTGTCCATACGCCTTTTTAATGTATATAAATTACATAGATATAAAATTAAAGAGATATGAAAATTACCGTTTACGAATAAAAGGGGGCGCCTGCGCAGCGCATCTTTGATGCGCT